>Ga0209184_1000141_pt1 | contig 93622 bp, 80 predicted proteins | sample EN8Hudsemesocosm_2_FD_184627 | JGI IMG/M metagenome (GOLD analysis project Ga0209184, IMG submission 184627) | Methane-oxidizing microbial communities from mesocosms in the Hudson Canyon - EN8C Hudson Canyon (SPAdes) (version 2) | ecosystem: Environmental > Aquatic > Marine > Cold seeps | place... | reverse complement strand
CTCTTTCTTCACCCATAACCATAAGTGCCGTTGCTAAAGCATCAGACTCCATACAGGAATCTGAAATAACACTTACTGAGGCTAACCTATGTTTAACTGGGTAACCCGTTTTAGGATCAATGGTATGCGAATAACGCTCCCCATCTTTTTCAAAATAATTACGATAGTCTCCTGATGTTGCAAGACTATTGTCGTTTAAACTAATCGTAGTATACGCTGTTCGACCAGAAATATTTGGCTGCTCTATCCCTAGCACCCAAGAATTTTTACGTTTATTCAATCCGTATACCGTAATTTCGCCACCCACTTCGACTAAAAAGTTTTCAACTTTTAAGCGCTTAAGCGACTTTGCAACTTGATCAACAGCATATCCTTTTGCGATAGCAGATAAATCGACACTCACATTCTGTTTTTTTCTTACTTGCCCATCATTAAGCTTAATCGCCTGCCAGCTCACTTTCCTTTTAGCAGCAAGAACATCCTGACTACTTGGGACTTTATCTTGCTCATATCTCGGCCCAAAGCCCCACAAGTCAACAAGAGGTCCGACAGTTATATCAAATGAGCCCTCCGTCAGCCGACTTATATTATACGCGGCATCAAGCACCTCATATGTTTGAGTCGACAACAGTAGGGATTGACCTTCAGGTGTGTTATTTAATATAGAGACTTCTGAGTCAGCACGATAAGTTGACATTAAACTATCAACTCGATTTAAGGCTTTTTCAACCTCAGTTCGATAAACATTAAGCTCATCCGAAGACCTAGGATACTCAAAGACCATTTTTACATTATAAGTCGTACCCATTGTTTCACCATGAACTAAATATTCATAAGGTGATTCAGAAGAACACGAAGCAAGGCACAGTAAACAAACAAAACCTATAATTAATTTATTTCTAATAACAATATTACTCATAAGACTTAAAAAAAATGCCAGATTACATTCGTAATCTGGCATTTATCAAACAACTAGCCAAAATCATCTAGCATGATATTTTCATCTTCTACACCTAGACCTTTCAGCATTTGTATTACTGCTGCATTCATCATAGGTGGCCCACACATATAATACTCACAATCTTCAGGTGCAGGGTGATCCTTTAAGTAGTTTTCCAAGAGCACATTATGGATAAACCCAGTATGCCCCGTCCAATCATCTTCAGGCGCAGGATCAGATAAAGCAACATGCCACTTAAAGTTGTCATTTTCAGACTGAAGCATGTCATATTCATCTTGATAAAACATTTCCCTCAAGCTTCTTGCTCCATACCAAAATGACATTTTCCTTTTAGTATTAAGACGCTTAAGCTGGTCAAATATATGCGAGCGCATTGGCGCCATACCGGCACCACCACCAACAAATACCATTTCAGCCTCAGTCTTTTTGGCAAAAAACTCACCAAACGGCCCATAAACAGTAATTTTATCACCTGGCTTCATATTAAAAGTATATGAAGACATCTGGCCAGCAGGAAAGTCAGTACCTGGAGGTGGTGATGCAATTCGAATATTGAACTTAACAATCCCTTTCTCTTCGGGATAGTTCGCCATCGAGTATGCTCTAATTACCGTTTCTTTTACCGAAGACTTATATTGCCATAAGTTGAACTTATCCCAATCTTCACGGTAATCACCTTCAATTTCAAAGTTTTTATAGTCAATTTCATGGGGTGGACATTCAAGTTGAACATATCCTCCCGCGCGGAAATCAACATTTTCACCTTCAGGAAGTTTAAGCACAAGTTCTTTGATGAACGTAGCAACGTTTTTATTTGATTCAACAACACATTCCCACTTTTTAACCCCAAACACCTCTTCAGGCACTTCAATTTTCATATCCTGTTTTACAGGAACCTGACATGATAATCGCCAGCCTTCGGCTTCTTCACGCTTAGTGAAATAAGTTTTTTCAGTTGCCAGCATTGATCCGCCACCATCCAAAACTTTACATTTACACTGAGCACATGTTCCCCCACCGCCACAAGCTGAGGAAAGAAATAAACCTTCACTCGCAAGAGTTTGAAGTAATTTCCCACCAGCTGGAGTTTTAATTAAACTATCTTGTTCTCCATTAACCAAAATAGAAACGTCACCGCTACTGACCAATTGTGCTCTAGCCGCAAGTATTATTGCAACTAACGACAGTACAATCACCGTAAACATGACTACACCGAGTATTATTTCAGCATTCATATTAATACCTTATTTTAACCTACTAGCTCTTTGTGCTTAAAGAGAAATCCCAGAGAAAGACATAAATCCAAGTGACATCAAACCAACAGTAATGAATGTAATCCCTAGTCCACGAAGACCTTCAGGAACATCACTGTATTTTAATTTCTCTCGAATCCCTGCTAATGCAACAATAGCTAAAGCCCAACCAACACCAGCACCCAAGCCATAAACAACACTTTCACCAAAATTATAGTCACGCTCTACCATAAATAGAGACGCCCCCATAATGGCACAGTTCACGGTTATCAATGGTAAGAAGACACCCAGTGCGTTATACAAATCTTGAAAGTATTTATCTAAAACCATTTCAAGAATCTGCACTAACGCTGCTATAACACCAATATAAGTCAATAGACCTAGAAAACTAAGATCAACGTCAGGATAACCGGCCCAAGCAAGCGCTCCTTCTCGTAATATATTAGTATAAATCAAGTTATTAACAGGCACCGTGATCGCAAGCACCACAATTACAGCAATACCCAGACCCGCAGCGGCTTCAATTTTTTTAGAGATTGCTAAAAATGTACACATCCCTAAGAAAAATGCTAAGGCCATATTCTCAATGAAAACCGCCTTTACAAAAAGACTAAGATAATGTTCCATTAAAACGCCTCCTTAACTGTATGCGCTGATATTTTAAAGTCAGCAGCTTCAACTTGGTCTTTTTTCCAACCACGAAGCGCCCAAATAAGTAGACCTATTATAAAGAAGGCACTTGGAGGCAGTAACAACAAACCATTCGGAACATACCAACCACCATCATTTACGGTTGCTAATATTTCAATTCCAAACAACTTACCAGCACCAAACAACTCTCTAAAGAATGCAACGGCAATTAATAAGACTAAATAACCCAGACCGTTACCAACACCATCTAAGAAACTAATACCTGGTTTATTTTGCATAGCAAAAGCTTCAGCACGTCCCATCACGATGCAGTTAGTAATAATGAGCCCCACAAAGACAGAAAGCTGCTTACTCATTTCATAAGCATAAGCTCGCAATATTTGGTCAACAACAATTACTAATGATGCAATAATTGTCATTTGCACAATAATACGAATGGTAGAAGGGATCTGACTTCTTATAAGAGAAATCAAAAGATTAGACATACCGCATACGAACGCAACAGCAAGCCCCATCACAATAGACAACTGCATACTCGTTGTTACGGCTAAAGCCGAACAAACACCAAGAATCTGCAATGCAATTGGGTTGTTAGTAAAAATTGGCCCAAAGAGTACTTCTTTTACTTTAACATCACTCATCTTATACCCCTTTACGCAGTCGATTCAGGTATTTTTTGAAACCCTGTTCACCCGTCCAATATTGAACAAGATTAGTCACACCACGGCTAGTTAATGTTGCGCCTGATAAACCATCAATCGAATAAATTGCATTCGCCCTAGTTTTATCTACAGCACCTTTAACAAGTGCAATAACAGGATCATCACCCTTCTCTAGGTTATAAACCTTTTTACCTGGCCAAAATGCCTTCCATCGAGGATTATCAACTTCACCACCCAAACCTGGTGTTTCAGCGTGCTCATAAAACCCAAGACCTACGATTGTATTAGCATCACCTTCTAACGCAAGAAATCCATGCAATGTTGACCAAAGGCCATAACCGCTAACAGGTAAGATAATAGTTTCTATCTTTCCTTTGGCTTCAACCAAGTAGACTTTTGCATACTTAACTCTACGCTTGATGCTCGCTATATCCTCAGAACCGTCAATCACAGATGATAACGCAGGATCTTTAGAAGCTTTACGCTGATCGTAGTCTAATGCAGCTTCTTTACCAACTATACCTGGATCAACATACTCACCAGTATCTAAGTCAACTAGAAGAGGTTTAATCGTTAAAAATAGATTTTCAATTTCCTCTGCAGTAGCGTCATCCACCAACAATCCTGCAGCAGCAAGGATGTTACTTTTCAGATTTAAAGCTTTATTCTTTTCCTGAATAGGCTTGAGCAATATTACAGAAGCCGAAACTACAATCGAGCACACAATACAAAGTAAGAATGCAACGATCAGTGTTTTGCTTGTCGTTTCTTTATTAGACACGCGCTAACCTCCGCTTGATGTTGGCCTGCACTACAACGTGATCGATGTAGGGAGCAAATAAGTTAGCAAACAAAATAGCTAACATCATACCTTCTGGGAAAGCTGGGTTAATGACACGGATTAATATAGCCATTAGACCAATCAATGCTCCAAATACAAATTTACCTGTATTGGTCATTGCTGCAGAAACTGGGTCTGTCGCCATGAAAATCATACCAAAACAGAAACCACCCGTTACTAGATGCCAATAAGCTGGCATCGCAAACATATTGTTCGTTTCAGAACCTATAAGATTAAATACTAACGACATCGCAATCATGCCACCAAGTACACCTGCAATAATTCGCCAAGAGGCAATTTTAGTGTACAACAGGACAGCACCACCTAATAGAATAGCTAAAGTAGATGTTTCACCAATAGAGCCTTGCACCGTTCCAAAGAATGCATCTAACCAAGTCACATTGTTAGCGATCAAACTATCAACCCCCCCTGCCTGGATAACACTTAAAGCGGTAGCGCCCGTATAACCATCTAAAGCAACCCAAGCCGTATCACCAGACATTTCTGCAGGATATGCAAAGAACAAGAATGCTCTTCCCGCTAGTGCAGGGTTAAGGAAGTTTTTACCAGTACCGCCAAATATTTCTTTCGCAATGACCACACCAAAGGTAATCCCTAGGGCAGCTTGCCAGAGAGGAATATCAGGCGGAACAATTAATGCGAACAGTATAGATGTCACAAAGAAACCTTCGTTTACTTCGTGTCCACGCACCATAGCAAAAAGCACTTCCCAAAAAATACCTACAACAAAAACAACCATGTAAATAGGTAAGAAGTAGCTCGCTCCATAAACAAAATTATCAAGCAGATTGGATGGATCATGACCGATAAAAAACCAGCTATGCCAATCAGTTGGAATAGAACCTAAACCGGATTCTATTGCCGTATTCGCTTGAAAACCTAAATTCCACATGCCAAAAAACATTGCAGGAAACGCACAAAACCATACAGTGATCATAATGCGCTTAAGGTCGATACCATCCCGTACATGAGATGAAGTTTTGGTCACGCTCGAAGGCGAATAAAAAAGCGTATCAAACACTTCGAAAAGTGGAAACCATTTTTCTAGTTTACCGCCTTTAAGAAAGTGGGGCTCCATATTTTCTAATATTGATCTAAGGCCCATTACTTAACCCTCCTTTTCTATAAGCGTTAGGTTATCCCTAAGGATTGGCCCATATTCGTATTTACCTGGACAAACAAATGTACATAAAGACAAATCTTCTTCATCCAATTCAAGACAACCCAGTAACTGTGCTTGCTCAGTATCACCTACCAGCAATGCACGCAAAAGTTGAGTCGGTAAAATATCCAGAGGCATGACTTGTTCATATGCACCAAGCGGCACCATCGCTCTATCACTACCATTTGTTGTGGTCGTGAAATTAAACAATTTTCCAGAGAATAGCTTTGATAAATATATATTCATGACCGAAAATTTATTAGCGCCCGGCGATAACCACCCCATAAATTCGCGTTCAGTCGCTTCTTCTAAAACACTTACCTGTTGAGCGTAACGACCTATATAATCAACCGTATGTTTTGCTGTTCTGCCACCGAAAACAGAGCCAGATATAGAGCGATGCCCTCCCGACTTTAACTCATCAGCAAGTAATTCGCTTATATTTGCACCGAGCCTAGATTTAACTAGGCGTGGATTTTTAACCATTGGACCAGCAAGCGAAAAAACCCTTTCGACAGATAGCTCTCCAGTAATGAACAGTTTACCTATTGCGATGATATCTTGGTAAGAAATTGTCCAAACCTGTTTCTTATCACTTACGGGATCTAGAAAATGTATATGCGTACCCGCATTACCTGCAGGATGCACGCCTGAAAACTCTTCAAGCACAATACGTTCAGTACCAGAAAGTTTAATTGAAGAATCACTTGCGGCACAAACAAACACTCTGCCTTCAGTCAGCTTACTTATGATGGTTAATCCTTCGTTAAAGGATTTTTCATCTTGCTGAATAACTATTTCTGGATTCGCTGCAAGTGGATTAGTATCCATTGCCGTAACAAAAATCGAATTAGGTGTCGCATCAAGCGCCGGAACCTTACTATAAGGTCTAGTACGAAATGCCGTCCATAAGCCAGAATCGACTAAACCACTAACGACTTGCTCCCTCTGTAAACCAGCTAAGTCAGACGCATCGTACTTTGGAAATTCGATTGAATCAGAACCAGAAACTTCAACAACAATTGATTGAAATACACGTTTTTCACCGCGATTAATTTCAATCACCGTACCACTTGCTGGAGAGGTATATTTTACGCCTGATATTTTTTTATCTTCAAAAAGTAGCTGCCCTTTTTTGACCTGGTCACCTATTTGAACTGCCATAGTCGGTTTCATACCGGCATAATCAAAGCCAACAATCGCGACTTTGCTTACAGCATTTCCTTCAGTGATTTTTTGTTCGGGCGAACCGGATATTGGAAGATCCAGGCCTTTTTTTACTTTGACCATTAACCCCTGCCTAATCATCAGAATTTGTGAATTTTCCGTCGCTTTTGTTTTACTAACAAACCAAACAAATTGAAAAAGTAAAAACTTTTCTCAACTCCAACCAACATTCCACAAAAAAACGTCGATCAGAAAGGACGAACCAAAAAGCAGCACAATTATAATGAGACACAGGCAACATTACTAGACTGAACCTTAATATTTCACTGCCTTGAACTGATACAAATCATATTTATAGTAGTTCATACACAAAGAAATTACAGGTATGACAAGAAAGATCAGAAAAGAAACACAAAAGAAACACAAAAGAAAGATTCAAGAGAAAAAAATAAAGAAGATATATGACCAGAATAAGTGCAGATCAAAAGATCTGCACTCTTCAAAAATTACTTATCAGCCTTTGGGAAGCAAGGATAATTAATACCAACCATTTGATTCGCTACTCGTACAACCTGAGCACTGTAACCAAATTCGTTATCGTACCAAACATAAAGCACTAAACGGTTTCCGCTTACAATTGTCGCTCTTGCATCAACAATACCTGCTCGACGAGAACCAACGAAATCAGTAGATACAACTTCTTCTGAGTTTACAAAATCAATCTGCTTCTGCAACTCCGAATGCAAAGAAATATTACGTAAATGAGTATTAACCTCTTCAACCGAACTTTTAGCCGTAAGATTAAGGTTCAATATCGCCATCGAGACATTTGGCGTAGGTACGCGAATTGCGTTTCCAGTTAAACGCCCTTCCATTTTAGGTAAAGCTTTTGAAACCGCTTTTGCAGCACCCGTTTCGGTAATAACCATATTTAATGGCGCACTACGACCACGACGACTACCTTTATGATAGTTATCAATCAAATTCTGATCATTTGTATAAGAATGCACCGTTTCAACATGACCATCAATCACATCAAACTTATCATCAATTGCTTTTAATACAGGTGTAATTGCATTCGTTGTACAAGACGCTGCAGATAAAATAGTATCTGAATCAAGAATCTGGTTATTATTAATGCCATATACAATATTCTTAATATCGCCTTTACCAGGAGCAGTTAATAATACCTTAGCGACACCTTTAGACTTCAAGTGCAAGCCTAAGCCTGCCTCATCACGCCAAATTCCCGTATTATCAATTACAAGCGCATCTTTAATACCATACTTGGTATAATCAACCTGATCAGGTCCTTTTGAGTAGATAACCTGAATACTTGTACCATTAGCAATTAGAAGGTTATTTTCGGAATCAACGGTAATTGTACCTTCAAACGAACCATGCACAGAATCACGCCTTAGTAAGCTCGCACGTTTTTCCAGGTCATTTTCAGCACCGCCATCTCTCACAACAATGGCTCGAAGACGTAAATTTTCACCACCACCAGCCTTTTCAATCAGGATCCGAGCTAACAGACGCCCTATTCGGCCAAAACCGTATAAAACGACATCTTTACTCTCTTTTGACTCGGCACTTGAATCATATTGCCCAACAACATCAGCCAGCTCAGCTTTGATAAAGTCTTCTAATGAAACACCTGAAGCCTGCTCTGCAAATCGCACAGCAAGCTTGCCAATATCAATACGTGCCCGCCCAAGCTCTAGACTATCCAATACCATTAATACAGCGTACGTATCGTGAACCGATAATTCTTTTTCTTCAACTTGGCGAACAAATCGGTGTGATTTTAGCAAGCCAATCACTGACTGATTAATAATGGCGCGACCATATACAGAGGTCACAACATTGTTACGACGGTATAATCTTCCGATAATAGGAATCATTAATTCCGCAGCAGCTTCACGTCCATTCCAATCTGAAAAACAGTTTTCACTCACTTCATTGCTCACGCTTCACACCTCTATATGTATATACGCTTTCATTTAGGCTAAAATCTGAGGGCACATTATCCAGATATACCCTACTGGACGCAACGTACGGACAAGGTTTAAGGCTTTTTTTTCAAAAAAAGGGGATTATTAATCACATTTAACAAAAACCTCGCTAATTTCTTTTGATTTCTTCCGTTATTACCTAGACTTGCTAAACTAATGATTATAAAACATAGACAATAAAATAAGAGATAGCCCAGTGCCAGAAATTAACGCACTTGTTGTAGATGATTCATCTACCTCAAGAATGCTACTTACCAAAATTCTTCGAAAAATGGACATTCATTGCGAGCAAGCCTCTTCCGGCGAAGATGCTATTTCGCAACTTTCTTGGTATCACCCAGATTTCATTTTTTTAGACCATATCATGCCTGGCATGGATGGATTTGAAACACTTAAAATCATTAAAAGCAGACCTGACACTAAAAACATCCCAGTCATCATGTACACGTCTCAACATGCGCACAAATATTATGAAGAAGCCCACACTTTAGGGGCCGCTGGAGTAATATCAAAACAAGTTGACCGAGATAAGCTTTACTTAATGATCAATCGCTTGTGCCTCAACAACACAAACAGTACCAATACTACTAACGAACAAGATGTTCCAACTGTTTACCAAGAAGTTCAGAAAAACCTTGAAGCAACAATAAGCGATTTTTCTAACAGCAAGATACTAGCAAGAATCTCGACACTAGAAACTGCATACGAAGAACTCCATGACGAAAATCGAGGCTTAAAGCTCGAATTAAGCCAGTCTAAAACAGAACAAGAAAACTGGCGATTAAAAAGCCAAAACATTTCTATCCCCCAAATATTTATTACTTTGTTTCTAGCGCTAGCTTTATTTGGGTCTACATTCACTTGGTTCACGACTCAAAAAATTGAACGAGAGTACATCAGCACACAAAAAAGAATTGGTATGATTAACGAGCTCATTGATGACATTATCGACTTCCTTGAAAACAATAAAGATAGCTAGAGGCCACCCCCTGAAAGAAGTAAAGTTGAATAAGCTCTACCCAAAACTAAGTTTTTTAATCATTGATGATTTTGAGAGTTTTCGTTCGTCTTTACGTTTAATGCTATCTTCTTTTGGCGCAAACAAAGTAGACATGTCAAGCACTGCAGAAGATGCGATTACAAAATGCACATACGATTCATACGATGTTATTTTATGCGACTTTAATCTTGGCCACGGAAAGAACGGCCAGCAAATTCTAGAAGAACTACGCATAAAGAAAAGACTTAAACATACGCACTCTTTTATTATGATTACAGCTGAAACAGCAAAAGATGTAGTGCTAGGTACACGCGAGTACCAACCAGATGGGTACATCGCAAAACCCATCACCCGAACTGTTCTTGAACAGCGCTTAGGTCACATACTTACGCAGCAAAAAATACTTAAACCCATCAATAGAGAAATAGATCTAGAACATTACACAAAAGCCATAAGCCTTTGCCAGCAAGAATTGGAAAATAACACAAAATACAAATCTTGGTGCTACCAAACTCTTGCAAAACTCTACGGATTGCTTGGCGATACAAGTAATGCAACCAAGATTTATCGTGATGTATTATCATCAAGAGAAATCCCTTGGGCTAGACTCGGAATGGGGCAAGTTCTCAACCAAGAACAACACTATGAAGAAGCTAAGGACTGCTTCATAGAAGTCATTAAAACCAATCCAAATATGATCGAGGCTTATGACAGCCTTTCCCAATCATACTTAAAACTAGGGCAGAAAATAGAAGCTCAGAACGCACTTCAAGAAGCCGTAGACCTATCTCCAAGAATAATCCCTAGACAGGAAAAACTCGGTTCCATATGCTTAAACAATCAAGATGTTGAGGCCGCAAGCAATGCCTATAGGCATGCCGTTCAATACGCAGAAAATTCTGTCCACGAAAAAGCTGATCATTATCTAGACCTAGGCAGATGCTTATCCGACCTTTCAGAAGGTGATACCAGCGAAAATGGAAAAAGCAAAGCAACCGAAGCTGTTAATGTATTAGAAGTCTCCAGTGAAAAATTTTCAAATAATGAAGATGCAAGCTTAAATGCAGCACTTATTGCCGCACGCGTTCTTTCGGGCCAAGGTGATCAACAAGCCGCCGACGACAAACTCCATCAAGCGGAATGCATGATAGAGGAAGAAAGCCTTTCCCCTCTAGTAGGCCTAGAGCTGGCTAAAACTCTTTATTCAATGAAGCAGGCTGAGCGCGCAGAAAAACTACTAATTTCACTTTCTAAAAGGTTTTCAGATAACCCAAGCATTATTTCAAAGATTGGGACATTACTTGATGAACCAGAAGGCCTTAAGGCAAGAAAACAAGCTAAGCAACTTAACAAGACTGGCATATCTTTATTTGAACAAGGAAAACTAAGTGAGGCTATAGAATCATTTCACGCTGCGCGCTCACTAACGCCAAAGCACGCGGCATTAAACCTGAATATCGTCCAAGTAATTATCAAACAATACAAAAAAATACCTAACGAACAACTCCTTATTGAAGCGCAATCATCTTTAGACCACATAAAACACATCCCTGAACAACACAATCAATTTAAACGCCTTAATCACTTGCAGGACGTTATTAATAAATTAGTTAAAAAACAAAGGTAACCCCTTATTATGAATGACAACACAGAACCTGACTTCTCACTCATTATCGCCTCTGCTGTTCATGACATGAAAAATTCACTAGGCATGCTACTCCACTCTGTAGATTCCATGTGCGACGAACTACCGGAAGAATGGAGAAAAAAACCAAATGTTGCCACCGTCCAATACGAAGCTGAACGCGTAAATAGTTACCTTGTACAGCTACTTGGTTTATATCGCCTACAAAACAAATTACTATCACTACACATCGATGAATATTACCTTCAAGACCTGTTAGACGAACAAGCAGCTCATTACACTCAAATATTTCAAAGTAAAAATATCGACTTGAGCATTTCAGTAGAAAGAAATTTGACTTGGTTTTTTGATCGAGAAATTATTCTAGGTGTGTTAAATAATGCGTTAAATAACGCCTCTCGTTACACAAAAAGCAATATTGAAATAACAGCAAAAATTGATGGTAAGTTTTTATTGATTGAAATACATGATGACGGTAAGGGCTACCCCGAAAAGCTTTTAGCAGCACCTCCTGGCGAAATTTTAAACGATATAAATTTTAATACTGGCAGCACTAGCCTCGGTATATATTTCGCAGCCATGGTCACCAAACTCCATGTTCAGGGCGATTTACATGGCCACATAAAACTTTCCAATGGTGGTCGCTTAGGCGGCGGTGTTTTTTCAATTTATTTACCCTAAGATAAAGCCCATATACAAAAAAAAGGATCAAATATATTTGATCCTTTTTTAGGGAATATTACAGCTACGTACAACAAACTAACTAGAACATGCTTTGTTGTTTTGGGCCTATCGTATAACTAGAACGTGGATCATATTTTATATCTGTCATATAAATACTCCCCATGGTTGGCCCACTTGTATTTCCTTTAACTCGGATGTCTTCCATACTGATTCTCGCAATTTCAGTCGGCATATAAAACTTCATCTTGCCCCCATCTAAAATTTCTATTTGAGGACGGCCTTCTTGATATTTCAACCCCTCAATAGTAACTTTAGCTTCAATCATATTGGATATAGGCCCTAAACCAGCCATCGTTAAAACAGTATCAGCAATCTCAGCAGCTATTTGTTCATCTTCTTGCTCTTTATACTCTTCATCTTCTTGGTACTTATTATGAAAACCTGCAGCTATCGCATCAGCATTTTGCCCAAAGTTTATACCAAACCCAGCGCCCGGAATCGGACCACCAAAGCCTTGAGCACTTACCCCAGATAATTCACTGTCATCCATCATTTGTAAACCGCCAAATTTCCCCATATCAACAGCAGATAACTCAATTTTATTATTGGGTAATGGCATCGCACCAATAGGACTTGCAGCCATAGCAACCATTGGTTGAAAAGGCGCAGTAGCCAAAGCAACAAAAGCCGCAGTATAACGGTACCGCTTCTGATGCTTTAGTGTTCGGCTTAAATCTTTTTCCGAGATATAACCTTTATCTATTAGGACTTCACCTAACAGACCATTCCCTGCAGCCTGTAGCGTAAGCGCTTCAGCTAGTTGGTCTTCAGTTATATAACCTCGGTTAACTAAAAGTCGACCAAGTCTGGATTTTGCGATTTGTTCGTTACGATTCACTTTGCATTCCCCTTAAAGGTGACCAATCAAATATGTCGTTATAGAGTGAATAATAGACGCCTTTTGCCAGCTTATATATTGGAAAATAATTGCGACAAGTAACAGATTGTTAAGTGATGTCGATACTTGTGAATCAAAATTTGATAGCACCATATTTATTTTCATAATAAGTTTATAAGTAATTAATTTTTATAATTTTTATTGGTATGATCCCTTATTACAGAACTTAACATTCCCTGAAATAAAACTGGATTGCCAAACAATGAATTCTTTTACCAAAAAATTTCTTATCGTAATTGTGCACTGCTTAACATTTCTAATACTGTCAACAAGCACATTTAGCCATGCGGAAGGCTCAGATAAGACACTTGCGACCATATCAACCTCGGTAGGAAACATAAAATTAGAGCTTTTTACAAATAAAGCCCCGACAACTGTTGCTAATTTTATTGAATATGCTGAAAGCGGCTTTTATGAAGGAGTAATTTTTCACAGAGTTATTCCTAGCTTCATGATTCAAACAGGTGGGTTTGATTCAAGCCTTGCAAAAAAATCAACAAAAGCCCCCATTAAAAATGAAGCCAACCCTTTTGTACCAAATAGACGAGGCACCATTGCAATGGCAAGAACATCCGCCCCAAACTCTGCAACATCACAATTTTTTATTAACTTGATCGATAACAGTAATCTAAACAAATCAAGCTCTAGCGCTGGCTACGCAGTCTTCGGCAAAGTATTAGAGGGCATGATTGTAGTTGACCAAATTTCTAGTGTAAAAACTGGTATTCAAAATCAAATGCGTGACGTGCCTCTCAAGCCAATCATTATCAACTCAGTCAAAATCAGTCATCCTAAACCAGAAGAAATGCCCCTTAAGTCAAACTAAGACCAAACTAAAAAATGAGTAATAAATACTTTCAAAAGACAATCGAAGCCGTAGTGTTGAAGTGGCAAGGCAATACGCCTCTTTCAACACAACATGAAGATGATTACTTCTCATTAATAAATAGCTTAGATGAAACACGTTATGTTTATTTAACTCAGAACCAGTTACCACAGAGATGGTTTAAGCACGCAACTGAATCAGAAAATTTATCATTCACAATCGTAGAAACCGGATTCAGAACCGGACTTAACTTTCTAACAACTTGGCAAGCATGGCAAAGATCCCCAGAACCAAAGCGGACCTTAAACTTCATTTCTATCGAGAAATACCCACTTAAAAAAGACGACCTAATCAGGAGCTTGGCACACTGGCCCGAATTTAGTAGTTTGAGCCAAGAATTAATCAATCAATACCCTTACCCCGCCCAAGGCTCCCACCTACTAAACTTCGACAAAGGACAAGTAAAGCTACAGCTAATTTTTGGTGACGTAAATAACGACCTTGAAACACATTCATTTATTGCTGACTGCTGGTTTTTAGATGGATTTTCACCAAGCAAAAAAACCTCTATGTGGACCGAGTCTTTATTTAATTTAATGGCCAAGAGAGCCCATAGCCAAACTACATTTTCAAGCTCTTCCGCTGCAGGAGTCCTTCTAAAAGGACTCTATGGCGCAGGTTTTGAGGTTCAAAAAACCAAAGGGTTTGGCTGTAAGCGGGACATGATTTTTGGAAGCTTTAATTATTTAAAATCCTCCATTCTCCCTCAAGACACACCACCAAAGTGGTCTCTACCAGAACCACGTGAACAACTAAAACAAAACAAACAAAACAAACAAAACAAACAAAACAAACAAAACAAACAAAACAAACAAAACAAACAAAACAAACAAAACAAGACTAACTCAAAAGTTTATGATGCAGTAATTATTGGTGCAGGCCTCGCCGGCACTACGACGGCAGCCTCACTCGCAGAAAAAGGCTTAAACGTCGCACTTATTGACCAAAAAAACCGACCGGTAAGCGGTGCAAGCGGGCAATCGCAATTAGCTCTATATGTAAAGCTTCCAACCGAAATAAATAAGACCTCTGATTTTATCTCTCATTGCACTTATTTTAGTCAGCGATATTTTGAAGAAAAACAAAAACAAAACCCTGAGCAGAAATTTTGGAACAAAACAGGTTTACTTCAGCTTGCTTGGAATGAGAAAGAACAAGAACGCCATAAAAGGTTTTTACAAAACGATTACTATCCAGCTACGTTTGTTAGGGGTGTCACTACGATTGAAGCTAGTGAATTAAGTGGCATCGATATGGAGTGTGGCGGACTATGGTTTGAAAACTCTGGATGGTTAGAGCCCATCACATTCGCCACTTCCTCGCTAGATAACCCATTAATCACAGTTTTTACTCAAACAAAAGTGAGTGACATTACTTGGTGCGAAACTAATAAACTCTGGACAGCAGCTACTGAAACTGAAACCGATGCAACAAACAACCGCACCTTTCAATCAAAAAATCTAATTATTGCTAATTCAAATGATGCAAAACGATTTGAGCAGCTCAAACACTTCCCATCTAAACCCTTAAAAGGCCAAATCACTTCCATATACTCAAATACGTTACGCGCCAGCAAAACAATCATATGTGGCGAAGGTTATTTATGCCCTCCTATCAATAACTGGCATCATTTTGGCGCAACCTTTAACCTTACTAATATCGATGAAAAAACAGACCCTGCTGACAATCTAAAAAATATAGCTAGCATCCAAAAATGGCTGCCATCTTGGTTACCTGAAACAACGGATGCGGCTAAACTTACGAATGAAGAAAAGCTTACGGCAAGTTATGGTCTTCGCTGCACTACACCAGACTATATGCCAATTATTGGTCGTGTACCTGATTACGATACGATGCTGAAACGCTTTGCAGGCCTTCGAAAAGACGCTAAAAGCTGCAAAGACGTATATGGAAGCTATTATCCGAATCTTTTTATGAACATTGGACACGGCTCTAAAGGCTTAGTCACCACCCCTATCGCTGCGGAGCTAATAAGCGCTTTAATAACAGGAAGCCTTAACCCTTTCAATATTAACCAGTTAGCAACAGTCCACCCTGCTCGTTTTATCATTAGAAAATTAAAACAAGGAAAAATCTAAATAACGCTTTAATCTCTTGGCGGCGGAGGTGGTGCTAATACCTCACGTGAGCCATTGTTTCCTGCAGTACTTACGACACCCGCCAACTCCATCGCTTCGACTAAATTAGCTGAGCGGTTGTACCCTATTTTGAGCTTACGCTGCACTGAAGAAATAGATACACGCCGTGTTTCTGTTACAAATGATACGGCGTCGTCATATAATGCATCTTGCTCGTTATCAGCATCATCTGAAAATGCAGCAGCGACGGGATCAGTACTATCTCCTCCCGTTAGCACTTCTTCAAGATAATTTGGCTGCCCACGCTCCTTCCACGCATCAACAACCGCATGAACTTCATGATCATCAACAAATGCGCCATGAACTCGTATAGGCACACTCGTCCCAGGCGGCATGTATAACATATCACCATGTCCCAACAACTGCTCCGCTCCACCTTGGTCTAGTACTGTTCTAGAGTCAATTTTGGATGAAACTTGAAAGGATATCCGCGTCGGGACATTCGCTTTGATCAAACCGGTAATAACATCAACAGAAGGCCTCTGTGTTGCGAGAATTAAGTGAATGCCTGCCGCTCTAGCCTTTTGTGCAATTCTAGCAATGAGCTCTTCAACCTTTTTGCCCACAATCATCATCATGTCTGCAAATTCATCGATAATGACAACAATAAATGGCAGTGTCTCTAATTCGGGTCGATGCTGCTCTTCATCTAAAACATGTAGGTCAGGCGTCCAAAGAGGGTCAAGTAAAGGCTCTCCTTTTTCAACACCCTCTTTTACTTTGCGATTATAACCAGCGACATTTCTAACCCCCATCGCTGCCATTAACTTATAACGACGCTCCATTTCAGCAACACACCAACGAAGTGCATTGGCAGCTTCTTTCATATCTACTACAACAGGCGTTAATAGGTGCGGAATTCCATCGTAAATAGACAACTCAAGCATCTTTGGGTCAACCATGATAAAGCGCACTTCTTCAGGCGTCGCTTTAAATAGCATACTTAAAATCATGCTATTAACACCAACAGATTTACCCGAACCTGTTGTACCTGCAACCAATAAATGCGGCATTTTTGCAAGATTTACGACCACTGGATCTCCTGCAATATCATTCCCCAGCGCTAAAGTAACCGGAGAGTCACTATCATCATAATCTTTAGAAAGTAAAACTTCGCTAAAGCGGACGATTTCACGATGTTCATTCGGTATTTCAATACCAACGACTGATTTACCAGGTATTACTTCTACAACTCGGACACTCATAACAGCCAAAGATCGTGCTAAATCCTTCGCTAAGCCACTAATTTTACTTACTTTAACTCCAGGTGCAGGTTGAATTTCAAAACGTGTAATGACCGGCCCTGGATTAACCTCAACAACTTTGACGATCACACCAAAATCTTCTAGTTTTTCTTCCAATAATTGAGACATATGCTCAAGCATTTCTTTGGAGAAGCCTAATTCTTTATTTACAACAGCAGGGTCAAGCAAAGAAATTGAGGGTAGCGGCCCCTCGGATGCAATAAATAAACTGCCCTGTTTTTCATCTTCTAGACGTTTACTGGTCTTATTCTTTTTCACAAATGGAGATATTTTTATATCTGTTTGACTTTGTTCTTCAGTGATCGCTTGTTTTTTATTTGCTTTAACCTGAACAGGCATGCCAATCACAGGCTCCGCTTTAACAGATTTTTCAGGGTTAGTAGAAGAACTAACAAATTTTTGTTTAACATTTGACACTTTCGCTGCAATTGATTTAAGCGCAGGAAAGCCTCTCTCTTTTTTCGGATTTTCAATAAGAGCTTTATTCGACCCAAAGCTCTCAGGTGATGCATTAATGACAACTCTCTTAGTTTCAGCTTTAAGTAAAACTTCTCGCCCCTCTAACTTTAGATGGCGCTTATCTTGATAGTTATCCCATACATTAACCGATAATTTATGCAGCCTTTCATATAAAGCAATTGTAAGGGCACCAGTTCGATCCATTAAGCCCAACCAAGAAATACCCGTAAATACCGTCAGACCTATGAGTAACATTGATACCAAAGATAAGGTACTACCTGATAAATTAAGGGCTTGATGCATTTCTTCGGCTAGCTCAGAGCCGATCACTCCACCAGAGACGTCATCCAGACCAGATATTGAATACAGCGCTAAAAGCCCCGTTGCACCAAGCACTGTCATAATGAAACCAATGACACGAATGCCAAACATAGGCCAGTGAAAGGTTTTACGTTGACGTCTATTTTTAAAAAGAACAGTCGCACGATAACCAATCAGTAATGGAAACAGATATGAGACATAACCAAAGAAATATAGCAGCACATCAGCAAACCATGCACCGGCTCGACCACCATAGTTCGACGCTACTGCGTTTGAACCAGTACTAGCCCAACCAGGATCTTGAGGATTATGTGAAACAAGGGCCATAACAAGAAAGATACACATAGCAACAGTTAGAATAAGCCCACCCTCTCGTGCGCCTTGCGAAAGGTAAGCCTGAAAGTGGTGGTGATCTGTCGTATTTGCGGAGCCAGTTTTGCTCATAGTAGGGATATCAAACTCAAAAAAACAATACGTATTTAAAAATACAAACCAAAATCTAAGCATCATAAATAATGACAACATAAATTTTACATCGTCATTATATTATAGAAAAGTTTTAGGAAATGTCCTTAATTATTTGAAATATAAGGAAGCTTCAACAAAACTAGCCTATTGCATTAAGCCCTTTTGCTAAATCTTTAATAATATCGTCAACATTTTCTAGCCCTACAGACACCCGAATTAGGTTATCGGTAATACCAACATGCAAACGATCTTCATCCGTCAAGCGACCATGCGTCGTAGTAGCCGGATGCGTAATAGTGCTCTTTGTATCACCAAGATTTGCGGTTATAGATATAAACTCAACTCCATTAATGAAACGCCAAGCCGCTGCTTTATCACCCTTAATTCTAAACGATAAAACACCACTTCCTGCACTTTGTTGACGCATTGCCAGCTCATATTGAGGATGACTAGGCAAACCAGAGTAAAACACCCTTTCAACGCAGTCTTGGCTTTCCAGCCAGGTTGCAATAGTCAATGCACCTTCAGAATGAGCCTTCATCCGTATACTTAAAGTTTCTAAGCCTTTAAGGAATACCCACGCATTAAAAGGACTAAGAGTTGGACCCCCAGACCGTAAAAAGCCATGAACTTCATCCATCAATTCATTCGAACCAATTACCACCCCACCAAGACACCGGCCTTGTCCGTCAATATATTTTGTCGCAGAGTGAATAACGACATCAGCACCAAGTTCAAGCGGGCGCTGCAAAATAGGCGTACAAATGCAATTATCAACAATTAGCAATGTACCTTTTGGGTGTTTTCCTTGATGTGCTATTTTCGCAACACGTTCTAAATCAACGATTTCACAAAGCGGGTTAGAAGGTGTTTCCAAAAATAAAAAACGCGTATTAGGCGTTAAGCTATCTTCCCACTGATCATAACAAGTTAAATCAACAAAACTAACCGAAACACCAAACTTTTTAACGTACTTTTCAAGCAGTACATTCGTCGTACCGAACACACTCCTTGAACAAATAATATGATCTCCTTGCTCTAATAGTGCAAAGCAAGTAGACATAATGGCAGCCATTCCAGAAGCAGTTGCTACCGCTCGTTCACCGCCTTCCATACTCGCAATCCTAGCCTCAAACATAGAAACTGTAGGATTAGTAAAACGCGCGTAGATATTTCCAGGCTGATCACCAGCAAAGCGAGCAGCCGCTTCTTCAGCTGAATTAAATACAAAGCTTGATGTAGGAAAGATAGCTTCACTATGTTCTAACTCTGGGCTTCGAATCTGACCGGCTCTAACAGATAGTGTTTCAATCGAAACACCCTCTAAGTTCGGAGAAGGTATAAGCCCTTCTAGCTTAATACTATTGGTCATCTTCTTTCCTTTAATTTTAGCTAGAACAAATTAAGTCTCACAACATTTAATACTTAAGCATCATTATGCAAGTCAATAATTGATTCATCATCATCTTCTTCTACAATTTTCTTATGCTTTTTTGTGTCGAGCCTAGCTTGCTCCAGGCGATCTAAATATGCTTCAGATATATCCCCTGTTACATATTCACCGTTAAAAACAGAACAATCAAACGCTTTAATATGCTCATTTCCTTCTTTAGCACATTCTATCAGATCATCTAGATCTTGATAAACAAGCCAGTCAGCACCAATTAATGTTTTAATTTCTTCTACGGATTTATCGTGAGCAATCAACTCACTTTTTGCTGGCATATCAATACCATACACATTTGGGTATCGAACTTCAGGTGCCGCTGAAGCAAAATAAACATTTTTGGCCCCTGCATCACGCGCCATTTGAACGATCTCACGGCAAGTAGTTCCTCGAACAATTGAATCATCAACCAACATGACATTCTTGTCTTTAAACTCTAGTTCAATTGGATTCAACTTCTGGCGTACTGATTTCTTACGTTCACTTTGCCCAGGCATAATAAAAGTTCGGCCAATATAGCGATTTTTTATAAAGCCCTCTCGAAATTTTGCACCTAATGCAAAAGCCATTTCCATCGCCGATGTACGGCTCGTGTCTGGAATTGGAATAACGACGTCAATATCGTGGTCTGGTCTTAATTTTAAAACTTTTTGAGCAAGTTTTTCACCCATTCTAAGTCGCGCTTTATACACTGAAATATTATCGATAATAGAATCTGGTCTTGCGAAGTAGACATGCTCAAATATGCATGGATTCAGTTGAGGATTCTCTGCACACTGTTCCGTATAAAGCTTTCCGTCATTTTCAATGTAAACCGCTTCACCCGGCGCAATGTCTCGAACAAGCTCAAAACCTAGAGCACCCAAAGCAACGCTCTCAGAAGAAATCATATACTCGGTACCCAAGTCCGTTTCTCGCTTACCATAACAGACAGGTCGAATACCGTGTGGGTCTCTAAAAGCTAAAATACCATAACCAGTGATCATAGCGATAACTGCATAACCACCCTTGCAGCGCTTATGAACTTCTTTTACAGCCTTAAAAATTTCTTTATGGGTTGGTACAAGTTTGCCCTGAATCTGTAGTTCATGAGCAAAAACATTTAACAACACTTCGGAGTCAGAATTAGTATTGATATGACGAAGGTCAGATTTCAATAACCCATCTGCCAATTCTGCAGTGTTTGTTAAGTTACCATTATGGGCTAATGTAATGCCATAAGGTGAGTTCACATAAAATGGCTGAGCTTCTGCAGAAGTAGATGATCCTGCCGTTGGGTATCGAACATGCCCAATACCAACGTTACCCGCCAAACGTTTCATGTGACGTGTTCTAAAAACATCCCGAACTAATCCGTTGTCTTTTCTTAGAAAAAAACGATCATCCTGAGAAGTTACGATTCCTGCAGCGTCCTGTCCGCGATGTTGCAATACGGTTAATGCATCATATAAAGATTGATTTGCATTGCGCTTTCCTACCACGCCAACGATGCCACACATAACACTACCTCTTAAATTTTAATTTAGACTTTAGAATTTGAATTACTTTCGAAAACAGATCTTGACCATTGTTCTAAGATAGCCAAGTTTTCAATCATTACCGAATCGATCCACCAATCACTTGTAGACATAGGGGTTAATCGAAGAACAGCAACAACAACAACCGATAATATCAAACCTCTTGCTAGCCCGAATACGACCCCTAGCATACGATCAACAGGTGTTAATCCAGTTAAACGAATTAGCGCACCTACTATATAATTAACGCCAGCTCCCACTAACAACGTACCAATAAATAAAATACCAAATGCAGAGATAACACGTAACATCGGCTCATCAATGGTATTTATCAGTAAGGTTTGGAAGTTGGTGTGAAAGGTTCTAGCAACAACAAAAGCAACTACCCAAGTTGCTAAAGACAGCGCTTCCTTTATAAAGCCGCGCTTTAAACTCATTAAGCTAGACAGCGTTATGATAACAATAAGAGTCCAATCTGCCCAATTCAAACTTGCCATTTAACGTTGTGATACCTTTATATAAATTTGCGGGTTGTGGGTGTTTCTAACAGGCGCGCATCATATCAAAATTAAACCCATTTTCGGTACTATTAATTAGAAGAAAGGTGAATTAGCTTAATACTATTAAGCATCGAAGTAGATAATAAGGCTCATTACTTCATACTTCTTATCCAATTTCTTCTTTACTTTTTCGGCCTCCTTTCGATTCACAAAAGGCCCTGAAAAAACCCGCACTGCTTTTTTCCCTTTGATTTCAATATCTTTCGCATGACCATCAAAACCATCCTTGCGTAAGCGGTCTCTCAATTTGTACGCGTTTTTAGTTCTGCTAAACGTACCAAGTTGAACCATCCAAATATTTTTAAATATTGGCAAATGAGATACGGTAGGTTTTGTGCGACCAGACTTTTCCGACAATTTAACAGGAGTCTTTACCGGCATAACCTTAGCTACTTTTATTACTTTAGACTTAATACGTTCTTGATTTGTAGTTTTTTTGCTCGTGATGTGATCTAACTTTTTAACTTTATGATCCGCAGGGTCAATATCAACAACCTTAAACGTTGGACGTTTAGGCTTTTCAATTACGGTATTATTAAAATTAGGTTTGGGAGGTACCGATTCAATCGTTACCTTCTTAACCTTATGCGGGTCATCAAAAATCATCGGCAAGAAAATAACCGCCAAGGTAAGTATTACGAAAGCCCCGACAAGGCGCTGTTTTAAACCATCAATAGTTTCGCTCATAAGCCTTCAAAATACGCCTTTGCAGCATCAATCACATAAAAAGAACCAAATACAAGCGTTATTGATTTCGGCCCCTGATCATTATCATCAAATCGACTCGCTAGCGCTGTATGCAATGCTTCATCTAAGGTTCCAAACGATAACATATTTTTTGTAAACTCCCCTACTGCTGATTCGAGCTTAATAATGTCAAGCGCACGCTCATCGTCTAAGGGAGCTAAAAACCATGTATTAATCACCGGCGATAATATTTCAGCAAGTGACGCAACATCTTTATCGACTAATGATGAATAAACAGCATTAATAACCATATCTGGCGATTTCAAGTCTTTTAATACACTTAATAAATACTTAGCAGCATGGGGATTATGCCCCACATCCAAAAAAACACGATGGTTAGAATTGAGCGTTATATTTTTTATTTCTTCAAATCGACCTTCGATTTGTACATTAGAGAGACTCTCAATGAGCGATGCATAACTAAAGGTAGGTGTACAGCTTTGCGCCAAATTCTCAGAAAGCTTTTTAAGTGCCTGAAGCGCGATTAATACGTTATTTTCTGGCAAGCGAACACTAGGAAAACCTTGATAGATTTTTTCTCCTATTTCCTCTGAGAGAATAACAACCTGCTCATTTCGAATGATATTCTGATGAACAGTCAACGTTTTACACGAAAGTTCCTCGGCATGAAGGCTAACACTACCCGGTAAATTTTCACCTAATATAGCTTGACCATTCGAACGTAAAATACCCGCTTTCTCAAAGCCTATCCCATCCAATGATGTTCCTAACCAATCAGTATGATCGAGTGCAACTGAAGTAATAATAGAAAGGTCTGCATCTATAATATTAACCGCATCCAAGCGGCCACCAAGGCCAATTTCTAGAATCAACACATCAAGTTCACGGTTAAATAATACGTCAAATGCCGCTAAAGTCCCGAACTCGAAATAAGTAAGGGGAACGTCTGCTCTTGCACTTTCTACACGCCTAAAAGAATCGACTAACGTCAGATCTGAAACAGGCCGAGCATTGACCTTTACTCGCTCATTATATTTTCGTATATGGGGCGATGTATAAGAACCCACAGAAACCCCCATTGAGATGAGCCCCGCCTCGATCAGTGCAATAGTAGACCCTTTACCATTTGTTCCAGATACAACAACTATTTGCTTAGGCTTCAAGCTATTGACATGCTCTGATGCCGCCATCTTTCCAAACACACGACGAATACGATCAAGCCCCATTTCAATTTCTGAAGGGTGTGTTTCTGAAATATACTCTAACCATTCATTAAGTGTATTCAAAACTATTTTACTCTGCGCCACTGTTGTCCAGATTTACATTAGTATTTTCAGGCAAGCTTACACCAACACCTTCCTCAGCTCTTTCAAGCCCGAGCTGAGTTTTTTTTGTATTGGTTGAATATAATAACTTTTCAAGCAGTGATGAAAGGCGAACACGTAATTGTTCTCTGCCTAAAATCATGTCTATTGCGCCATGCTCTAATAAAAACTCACTTCGTTGAAAGCCTTCAGGTAATTTCTCTCTAACGGTTTGCTCAATCACCCGTGGACCAGCAAAGCCTATTAATGCATTAGGCTCCGCAACGTTAATATCCCCGAGCATCGCAAGACTGGCCGAAACACCACCAAACACTGGATCTGTCATAACAGATATATAAGGTAGCCCTGCTTGTTTTAATTTCTCAAGTGCTGCTGCCGTTTTAGCCATTTGCATTAAAGATATCAGTGCTTCTTGCATTCTCGCGCCACCACTTGCACTAAAACAAATCAATGGTTTTCGCTCATCTAAACAAAGCTTAATTGCGCGAACAAACTTTTCACCAACAACAGCCCCCATGGAGCCACCAAGGAAAGAGAATTCAAAAGCAGCCACAACCACTGGCACTCCCTCAACTTCGCCTTTAAACGTAATCATCGCATCTTTTTCGTTGGTTGCTTTTTGGTTAGCAACTAAACGATCTTTATATTTCTTCGTGTCTTTAAAGCGCAAACGATCTTCAGGCTCAAGATTTGCATTTAACTCAACACGATGCTCCGCATCTAAGAAAATATCAATACGTCGCCTTGCAGAAACTCGCATGTGATGCTGACACTTCGGACAAACTTCAAGGTTTTTTGCTAACTCAGGCCCATATAATGCAGCGCCACATTTAGGACATTTTTTCCAAACGCCTTGCGGAATATTCCCTCTCGTCTTTGCATCGGAGCGAATTGAGCTTGGTTTAATTCTGTCTAGCCAGCTACTCATGAAATTTTCCTATTGTGAGTACCAAATCTTATAAGTAATCGTAATACTTGAATAAAAAACATCAATAAAGTCAGGCGTCCATCGCTTTACGCATGGATGACACTAAAGCTTTTACTTCACTATTCATTGACGTTTTATCATCTTGATTTTTAGCAATTAGATTTACAATCACACTACCTACAATAACGCCATCACCTACTTTTGACACTTCAGCCGCTGACTTAGCATTACTAATACCAAAACCAACCCCTACAGGAATTTGATTGTGCGCTTTAATTTGAGCTACTTTTTCGGCCACCTCACCAACATTTAAAGTAGCTGAGCCCGTGACACCTTTAACCGAAACATAATAAACATAACCACTGCTTTGATCACAAATAAACTTAACTCGCTGCTTAGTCGTGGTTGGAGCAATCAAGAAAATAGCATCTAAGTTATTTTGTTTTAAAAATGGAACCAATGATTCTGCTTCTTCTGGAGGCAAGTCTACAATTAAGGCCCCATCTGCACCAGATTCTGCGGCTTCTTGAGCAAAACGTTCATAACCTCTGACTTCTAATGGATTTAAATAACCCATTAAAACAACAGGTGTCGCTTTATCCGTTTCACGAAATTCTTTTACCATTGAAAAAATATCATCAAGGGAGGTGTTATGTTCAAGTGCACGCTCACAAGCTAATTGAATAACCGGTCCATCAGCCATTGGGTCTGAAAATGGCACACCTAGCTCAATAATATCTGCCCCCGCCTGAACAAGCGTATGCATTAATTCAACCGTCCATTCTGGCCGAGGATCACCACCTGTGATATAGGGTATTAACGCTTTTTTACCTTGCGCATCCAAGGCTTTCATTACATCTGTTATACGGCTCATAATTAGACCTTAATACCATCAATATTTGCAATTGTGTGTATATCTTTGTCGCCACGCCCCGAGAGATTAATAATCATTATTTGATCTTTTTTCATCGTAGCTGCTTTTTTAATTCCATAAGCAATGGCATGACTTGACTCCAAAGCGGGCATAATCCCCTCTACTAATGTTAAGCGGCGAAAAGCATCCAACGCCTCTTCATCAGTGACCGAAACATACTCAGCTCGCTTCATATCTTTCAGCCATGAATGCTCTGGCCCTACCCCTGGGTAATCCAGACCCGCAGATATTGAGTGCGTACCTTGAATTTGCCCAGATTTATCTGACATCAAATAAGTACGATTACCATGTAAAACTCCTGGTTTACCGACACATAACGGTGCAGCATGCTCTCCGGTTTCTATTCCATGTCCACCTGCTTCAACACCGTACATTTCAACTTCTTCATCAAGAATGAATGGGTAAAATAGGCCTATTGCATTCGAACCGCCACCAACACAAGCCACCAAAGCATCAGGAAGTCGCCCTTCTTTTTCAAGACATTGCGCTCTTGCTTCACGTCCAATAATGGCTTGAAAATCTCTCACTAACATAGGGTATGGATGAGGGCCTGCAACTGTTCCAATAATATAAAACGTATCGTCTACATTCGTGACCCAGTCGCGCAGAGCTTCATTCATCGCATCTTTTAATGTTTGAGTTCCACTGGTCACAGCTTCTACTTCAGCACCTAAAAGCTTCATTCTGTAAACATTTAAGGCCTGTCGTCTAACATCCTCAATGCCCATGAATATTTTACATTTCAAGTTAAGTCTGGCAGCAACAGTCGCGGTTGCAACACCATGCTGGCCTGCACCCGTCTCAGCTATAACACGAGGTTTACCAAGACGCTTCGCTAACAAAGCTTGGCCAATCGTATTATTTATTTTGTGAGCCCCTGTATGATTGAGGTCTTCACGCTTAAGATATATCTTCGCGCCACCCACTTCGCGCGTTAAACGCTCAGCTAAATAAAGCGGTGATGGGCGACCAACATAGTCCGCCATATCTTTATCAAATTCTTTTCTAAAAGTAGGGTCATCTTTAAGGGATAAATATTGTTCTTCAAGCTCCAGTAAAGAAGGCATGAGTGTTTCAGACACAAAACGCCCACCATATGGTCCAAAGTGACCCTTGTCATCGGGCATCTTATTTAATAGTTCTTGGGTAATACCTTTATTTGTCTTCGCAGCCACGCGACACCTCTTTTATAAATTGAGAAATTTTCTCATGGTCTTTAATACTTTTTTTAAGCTCAACCCCTCCACTCACATCTACAGCGTAGGGTTGAACCGTCTGAATTGCTTTTCGAATATTCTCTGGCGTTAAACCTCCGGCTAGAATTAGTGGTTTTTTATGCTCTTTTGGTAACAATGACCAATCGAATAACTCACCTGTTCCACCAGCGATGCCTTTTTTGTATGTATCAACCAAAATAGCTTGCGCACTTTTGTATTCTGATTCGGCAGTTTTCACATCAGAGCCTAAGCGAACTTTTATCGCTTTAATATAAGGAGTAGTAAATCCTAAACAATCCTTTTCGGACTCATCACCATGAAATTGTAATAGATTTATTGGTACAGCCTGACATATTTTCTCAATTTCTTTACGCTGCTCATCAACAAACAAAGCGACGACGGTGATAAATGGGGGAAGTACTGCACAGATTTTTTGCGCCTGTTCAATCGTAACATTACGAGGACTGGGTGCATAAAAAACCAAACCTATCGCATCTGCACCGGCATTAATAGCACAAAGCGCGTCTTCTACACGTGTAATACCGCAAATTTTTGTTCTAACACGCAACATAGCTAACCATTATCTATTTAATGTGCAGGAGTTTACCTAAAACGGCCTATTAGTATATCGACTTGGCCCACCTGACTAAAGGATTAATCGACATGAATATCAATCAAAATAAGCTTGGATGCCTTTACATTAAAACAACGCAGTGTCGTTTGTGCCGAAATTCATATTTTATCGCTAAATTCGGAGATAAAAAATGAATTCTGGCCAAAAAAAATACCTGAATGATATTTTTACTCAAACAGCGTGCGTGCAAAGGACTCAATAAGAATATGAAAGAATAAACCGTTTAGCCTACTGATAATTTAGTTTGATGGCTTGGTATTTATATCCCACATATCTGTTTGATCAATCGAACTATGACCACTAGAAACGAGTAATGCCTGAATAAGAGATGGTGCACCTTTAGACGCTGGAATTCCATACTCATTAGGGTAATCAACATGCGTCAAATATAAACCACGAGGTGAAGCAGTTATATCTGCTTTAGTGCGGTCTTTAAGCTGCAATACTTCCTGGCACCACTCTACGGACTGTTTACCACATCCGATAGCAATCAAAACACCGGCAATATTCCGAACCATATGATGTAGAAATGCATTCCCCTTGATATCGATTAAGATCATGTTTGAAAACCGCTGAACATTCACATATTCAAGACTTCTGACAGGAGAGCTTGCCTGACAGCCCACAGCACGGAACGAAGTAAAATCATGCCGACCAACCAGAGACTGCGCAGCTTGATGCATCCGTTTTTCGTCTAAAGGGTAATGCGTCCAAGTCATCTCATGATTAAAACTAGATGGCCTAATGGGGTGGTTATAAATAAGATAGTGATAACGTCTGTTCGTCGCTGAAAAACGCGCATGAAATTCTGGACTAACTTCCCCAGCCCAAGAAACACTTATATCATCAGGAAGGTAGGTATTACACCCAAAAACCCAGGCTCGACGACTTCGTTTCACCTTCGTTTCAAAATGTACAACTTGATAAGACGAATGAACAGAGGCATCCGTTCTCCCCGCACAAATTACTGCAACAGGATGACTTGCCACTTTTGAAAGTGCTGCCTCTAAAAATTTTTGTACGGTAGGAATACCGCTTTTCTGTGCTTGCCAGCCATGATAGTTAGCACCATTATACGAAAGACATAACGCAACACGGCCAGTGACTAAATTGTCACCGGCCGTGTTGTTTTTCTGCGTTATAGTCATTTCTGGCTCAGTTATCTTGTCTAGCCCAGGTACTTTTCCTGGTTGAGATTCTACTGCCATCGGTTATTCATTTTCCTAAATCATCTTTTATAAAACAAACGAATAATCAGACGTCTAAAGAGCCTAATAAATCATTTGCTTCTGTTTGCTGTTCCTCAGAACCTTCTTTCGCGACTTCTTCTAAAATATCTTTAGCACCATCAACGTCTCCCATATCAATATAGGCTCGCGCTAAATCTAACTTAGTCGAAGCTTCGTCTGTACCATCCAAAAAGTCAAAGTCGTCGGAGTCACCAAGATTATCAGCTAATTCATCAGCATTACTAAAAGCATCTACCGCTTCATCTAGAATTTCGTCGCTAACCACTTCTTCCAAAACTTCAGCGGTCACAACATCACTTACTGCAACAGACTCTTCCTCATCAACAACTTCAAGCACAGCATCTTCTGACAACGATAGCTCTGAACCTAAAGGCAAATCAGATTCCGGTGGTAAGTCTAACTCCGCAGACTCTAGTTCAGCAGAAAAATCATCAGAAAGTTCGATTTCAGTTTCTTGATCAAGCTCACCCGATAAATCAACATCTTCAAGATCGAGGTTTAATGAGTCAGCATCTTCAAGATCAAGATTTAATAAGTCAGCATCTTCTGATAAAGGCGCATCAAGCTCCTCACCCAACAAACTGTCACCGTCATTCTCTTCCAGTGCTGACGCAAAATTTAGATCATCTGCTTCAAACTCTAACTCTTCTTTTTCAGCAATTGATGGCTCGTCATCTTGAGAAAGATCTAAATCAACATCTAGATCTAACTCAAGCTCTTCAGAACTAAAGTCCACATCTAAACCCACTTCATCATCAGCATCACTCTTATCATCAACACTATCAAAATCAAAGGATTTTTCATCATTTTCAATCGCTGCTTCTTCAGCTTCAAGTGCGGCATCATGCTCTTGCTGAGATTCTAAGTCTTCTTCAAGCTTACGAGATTCTGCAAGTTCTTGCTCTTTATCTTCAAGTGAAACAAGCTCATTCTCTAGCAATTCTGTTCTTATCTGCGTAGCTTCTTCAATTGCACTCACATCTTGAATCGCTTCTAGCTCACTAAACTGTCTATTAAACGCTTCTACATCATTACTATCTTTATATACTTCTAATAATTTTAACCGGTAATCAGTTCGTACTGGCTCTGCTGAAATGGCATTTTCTAGAATGCTGGCAGCCTGATCCAAACGACCATAAGCAATGTAAACATCAGCCTCTGCGATAACATCTTCAGATTCACGTTCATCCTGATGTGAATCTAGCTCAGCATCACCCTCATCATCTAATGCGAATGCATTATCAACTAACTCACTTTCATCATCGGCAGCAAAATCACTTATCTCACCAATATTTTCATTGCGCTCTTGAAACTCACTATCATCCGTTTCAGACACCTCATCACTATGGCCACCATCCGCTTCGTCTTCACTCTGTGCATAGTATTCTTCTTCTTTTAGTCCGTTATTACGAGAGACCAACCAAAGCACACAAAGTAAAATAATAACACCAACTAAAAGAAGCCCAAGATACAATGGATTATTTAGGACCATATCAAATATATTTTCAGATTTTTCCGGAACTGGATCGCTAATTTCAGAAATTGGAACTGGCGACACCTCTTTTTTGGCTGCCTCGCTTGAGACTGCTTTTGATTCTTCAATAACTTTAGGAGGCCCCATTTTTTCGTTTTGAGCTAACGTAGCTTCGTCAAGCAAAGTTTCACTACCGCCAGTACCTTCAGAAACTTCAGCAGCCTCATTTAATGTCGCAAGCTCATTTGCTCTCATTTGCCCTTGAATATTGGCAAGCTGATCATTTTTAAGCGCTAAAATTCGCTGTAGTGTTTGCAACTGCTCTTCAAGGTCTGTAACTCGACCATTTAACTCAGTATTTTCCAAAGAGGCTTTATCTAATTTTTCTAGTGCAAGCATCATCTCTTCATTTGATTCAGCCCGACCATTTCCTGCTTCAGTAGACGAACCAGAGTTTGCTGTATTCGATATATTGCCCTGATTGCTTGCAACCACCAATTTAAGTTCATCATTATTTGAGCCTGAAGACTCACTCGTATTAGACGTTACTTTTTTCGTTGTTGACGCTACTGAACGTGTACGTTTTGGCCTTACAGCTTCATTTTGACCAATCACTTCTATGATCGCTTGATTACTGCTTCGTTCTTTAATTTGTTCCAGTGTAGGAAGTCTTAATACCTGACCTGCTTTTAATTTATTAATATTTTGATTGATAAAAGCTTTAGGATTTAAATCTTGGATCGATAACATCACTTGCTGTGGTGTAACACTACGATTAGGTCGTGCTTTGATTGCAATTTCCCACAAAGTATCTTTTGCAGTGGTCGCACCATAAGTACCACTATTCTGCCCTGCTGGATTAATCGCTGCTACCGAAGTTTTAACTGGCGCTGCCATATTTAATTGATCACCAGATACTTTTTCTGTAGAAGTCTGACTGGATGTATGTCCCTGGTTAACCACAGGAGCTTGCACCGGAGCCGCCTTTTCTTTGCTATACAAAGGCGGGTCAATCAATAACGCATATTCTCGCAGCAAACGACCACTAGGCCAAATCACCTCTACAATAAAATTCAAAAAGGGCTCTCTCACTGGTTTAGTCGTTGTTAATACAACCGCCAAGTTACCTTTTTTATTTTCAATTACTTCAAAACGAAGATCCGATAAAAAATAGACTCGGTCTACTTTTGCCCTCAGAAATTCTTCTCGTGTCGCAAGGCCTGGTAAAATTTCATCAAGACCCAGCTCCCCCACACTAACTAATTCGATTTCTGCCGTTAACGGCTGATTAAGCGAAGATTGAACTGTCGCCTCACCTAATCCTAATGCATGAACTAACCCAGTAAAACACGCACCGAGTAGTGAGAGAGCAAAGACAAGTTTGCGTATCATCACTTTTTATCCTTTATCGTTTATTTTTAAAACACAAAAAACGGCATCTTTTATAAACCCGGCCCAAAATTGGTTATTTAATGGACACAAGAGATTAAGAAACCGCCACATATGGTTGCTTTTATTAATAAAAACCTTTCACAACTGTAATCAAAGTATTGATTAAACAACCCGATTTATCAACATAACTTTATGTTTAGATTTGTTAAAGAAGTATTTATTTATATCCTTTAGCTAAATCGACAATTAGTTCGCATATTCAATACCATTACAAACAGACCTATCTGTAAATAACTTCTTCCCTCATTGCCGCAATAATCGCAAGTAACCGATTACGAGCACCTATTGAAACCCCTGCTGTATTTAATGCACGAATCATGGCATTGGTGATCGCATTAAATCCTGATTCCGATATATTCATTCCTTGGTGTACGGGCCTCATTTCGTCCCCAGTGTAAGTACATGGGCCACCGGATAACGTACAAATATGCTCTATTTGCTTTTCCCTGAATCGATCTATATCAGTATCCTCAAAATGATGTAGAGTCTCTTCTGTCTGACCAATTTCATAAATAAAAATATCAATTATTTTAGTAATCCCGCTCTCACCACCTAACTCAAGATACAAGCTGTCGTCATGCGTTGGCGTCGACTGACAAGCGCCTAATATGGCAACAAAAAAACCTACCAATAAACATTTATAAATTTTAATTTTCACTAAATATAGCCTTTAACGATTCAATACGCCTTATTAATAAGTGAGTTGTAGCGATAAATAAGCACCCTTTTGAGTTCCTTTACCGCCTATGCGCCCCAAATCTACAAAAGCAAAACTTAATGCTGCTTTTTTGTTTGGGAAAAAAGAAACGAACACATCTTTCCAGTCATCTTCTTTCACTGCACTTAATTGATCCGATTTTTGACGATACTCAGCACCTACCATCCAGTACCTAGTAATGAAAATCCCCGCACTCGCTTCAATTAACCCTCTATATCCATTTTGCTTATCTCCACCAAAACCTTGCAAACCTAACTGATTAGCCTTGCTATAACGCAGCGTGGTATTTAACACAAAATTTCGGTGAAACGGGCCATCCAACCAAGCTTTGGTTGCAGCAAGATAATAATCCACACCATGATCGTCTTTAGCACCCAATGCACGAATAGCATTTGTGTTGTTTGCATGTTTATATTGCGCACCGAAAGCGACTTGTGGCCAAGACGTAAAAATAAGATCCCCAAACAATCGAACCTTGAACCCAACAATATTCTGAGCGAGGGCTGTCGTTTTATCATCACTATTAAAGTCATGATGAGTAAAAGAAACCTCAATTCGGTCATAATAAGTATATGCAGCCCCATATGATGACATCCGGAAATCATCAACACTTACTGCGCTAAAAAAGGCCGATGCGCTCATTTCATCTCTTGTTGCGTATCCTGATAACGTCGCCCAAGGTACTAATCCCCCGCCACCACTCCCTTCAACCTGAGTCGCGCCAGCACTACCAATCAGCTTCCCTCCGGCTGTCACCTCGCTAGATATAAATATTAGCTGACACGAGATAAGTAGAAACAACAATTTTTGTAAGCGATTCAACACCAGCTATTCGTCCACACTATAATTTGAATACCATTGTAGAAAATCTGATGGCGACTGTGGTTTACTAATAAAATACCCTTGCAATTTATCGCACCCATATTCTTCGAGCAACTCCCAAGCTGCTTTTGTTTCAACGCCTTCAGCAACAATCGTCAAACCAATATTATGCCCCATCTCAATCGTTGACCTAACAATTACTTGATCATCTGTATCTTGTTCAAGCTTTAACACGAAAGATTTATCAATTTTAAGTTCATCAACAGGCATACTCTTTAGTTGCCCTAATGAAGAATACCCTGTTCCATAATCATCAATTGCCAACTTAATACCTGACTTCTTAAATCGGTGTAGCACATTCATTGCTTGCTCAGGCTCTTCAATAACGGCGCTTTCTGTCACCTCTAAAATCAAATGCGTAGCAGGTACATCATACTCAACTAGAAGCTCATCAATATAATCGGGTAAATCATCGTGCGCTAAATCATAAGCAGATAAATTGACAGCCATCGCAATATCGACACCATCCTTTAGCCATGAACTTAACTCTTCAATAACCGTTTTTAATACCCATCGCGTTAATGCTGGCATCAAACCAGCTTGTTCAGCTAAACCTATAAATTCCTCGGGTGAAACAAACCCTAGCTCTTTATGAAACCACCGAATTAACGCTTCAGCTTGGGTTACTTTGCGAAGATGTAAATCAACTTTGGGCTGATAGTACATCACTAAGTGATCACTTGAGATCGCCTGCTTCAATTCATTAATGAGACGAATACGATTCAAATGTTTCGCATCACTCCCTTGCTCATAAAACTGAATTTCTCTCTTTTTTTGTTTCGCATCATTTAAAGCAATTTCTGTTCGTCGTAGTAGCTGACCAGTTTGGTCACCATGCACCGGAAAAATTGCCACCCCTACTCTCAATGAAACGGTGACTTCAAAATCATCAATAAAGTAGCTATTACTTAAACACTGAACAAAATCTTCTACCATTGGAGAAAAGTTTATATGATCTTCACTTTGAATTAATACGAAAAATTCATCAGCACCTAATCGGGCACAAAAGTTTTCTCCCTTATTAACTTCAGCTAAACGTAAGGAAAAAGCCTTTAATAACCCATCACCAGTCTGATAACCAAACGTATCGTTAATCTGTTTAAAGCGGTTAATATTCACACTCATTAACGCGAAGCACGATTCACTATCCCGGCACATCGCAATTAACTTCTTCATTTCTTGCGTCGCAAGCATTCTATTCGGCAAACCGGTTAGTGTGTCATGGTAAGCTTGATGTAGAATTTTTTCTTCTCGTTCCGCGATACCTTTCTGCATCACATTAAAACTACTGGCCAGTACATTCACTTCATCTTTAATATTATTAACTAAGGGTAAGTCAACACTATAATCCCCACTACTAATCCGTTGTGCGGCACTCACTAAATTCTTAATTGGACGCGTGACATTACTCGAAATTAAGAATGCTCCAATTACAGAAGCAATCAGCGATATAAACGAAACTAGCAGTATTTGTATTTTAAGCGGGGAAAAGTTATTACGCGCCTCACTCAATGAGGTGCTTAAAAATGCATTCACTTTATACTTAGATGTTTCTATTAATGGTACATATAAAGAAAGGTATTCGTCTTGACCAAACCGCATATGCTTTAAATTTGGTTTATCATTTATATTTACCTGATCGTTAGATTGCATCTTTTCATTCAAAATACGGTCATGCGTTTCCTCAGGCATCGTCGAAATCACAATACCTTTATTACCTTGGCCTATTCCTGAATATGACACTTCAAGATTTGTTAAGGATTTCAATTGATTAGCTAAAGGTTGATCAAGTAAAAATCCCATTGCAGCCCATGCAATTGGCCTAGGTGCGGTCACTTGTAACAACACTAACTGGTAAGCTTTTCCATCCAGCATTGCAACAGTCATTAAACCGCCATCAGCTTCAGCTTGTGACAATAAGTGTGCAAATGGAAAAACGTTCGCAGATGCAGTTGAAACATCTGTTCGGGCAATCAACTCTCCGTCTAGCGAAGCTAACATCATTAGATCTGCATCTATTCTGGCACCATGGTTTTCAAGCACAGAAAGAATTGTGCCTTTATCGCCTTGAGCAACAGCACCCTTGAAACCAAAATCAGCGGTTAACACCTCCGCAGAGCCAAACAATTGCTGACTCCGATTCTGCATAAGCTGTTCGAAAACACGTTTCCCAATATCTAGTTTATCTTGCGCTTGTCGTTCTACACTCGCATCCGTTGCTAACAAAACAGATGAAATAGTGGCAACTGACGATAGAATCATCAAACCAAGAAATAACCGGAGAATTTTATTACGTAAGCTTAGGTTCATAGGTGGTGTCTTTTACTTGTCGTAGTATTTATTAAATTTACTTTTAAGCTTTTTTATCTGCTTTGGCGGCGTTAATAACAACTGAATTTTAAAATTATTTTTCTTTAATTCGCTAAAGCTTATAAGCTTTGGTTTTTTAAGCCCCGTAACCCACGGATGCCAAATAGCGACATCTTTTGGACTCCCCTCAAAAGATACCCTACCCGACTCAGGAGAAACCTGAAAACTCGGCCAAGGCGATACAAAAATATAACCAATCATTGAATCATGAATGTTACAACCTAAAACAACGACTCCTCCTTGTTCAAACTTTATGGGCTTTTTCGGCTGATCTTTATAGAGCTTTATTTGGAATTTTTTAGGTTCAGAGAATGAGTAAACATGATGTCGAATATTATCACTATTAGGAAAGACAACCTCTCGCCCTTCTTCTACTGCCAACACAAGCGGTTTGAACTGACGTTTCACCTGATCCATGATCGCTGGCACTGCATTCACGGCCTCAATGTTTCCATCAGGAACACTTACCACTGCATTTTTTACTGGCTCACCTTTTTGATCCACAATCTGCAAATCAAACGCCCAAGAAGACAAAGGCAATGAAATTCCAATAAACATTATAAGTGCTAAAATTCGTGGTAGAAGTAAAAGGTACACTCAAAACTCCCTAAATAATAAGGTCTAAAACATGGTGTTATTTCAAGTATAGGAAGGAAATTCAGAAATGGAGGGATATTACATTAAAAAATAGCAAATCATTCACCATGACTAACATTATGCCTGCCACGGTGAATGATGAATCTATTTATATTGAGCCATAATACGGTTGACACTGCCGTCTATATACATTTCTTTGAGTTCTTTTGATAATTTATTAATCGTTTTAGCAGGGGTTTCTAAGTTACAAGCCAAAGCACGTAAGGTGGTAAAATATACTAACGATTCGTTGACATCCTTAACCTTGCGCTGCTTTATCATATACCCTGCAGTTAAGGTGTCTGCTGCCCAAATATCTATACGTCCAGCCTGAAGTTTTTGAATATTTGGAGCATCCTTCGCAATCAAGGCCGTTGTATAACCTTGACCATGTAAATATTCAGCGGCAGCACTGCCTTTGTACGAACCAATTTTTAGCTCTTTAACATCATTTAGCGTGCGCAAGTCTTTATCAAAATCATTACGGGTATAAAAGCCAGTTTGCGTAATAACAATCGGACTCACCCAATGAAATTCGACCTCCCTTTCCTGACTTCTCTGAACAGGAAATATACAGGTATTATTCTTCTCTTTCACCGTTAGATAGGCTCGTTTCCAAGGTACAATACGCACGGTATAATCAATGTTTGCACGTTCAAACAATTTAGAAACAATTTCTACTGTTGCGCCTGTTGGTTTTCCGTCCTTTTTCATTGCATAGGGAGGAAGTTCTTCGGTTAACAATTCAAATGTTGCTGCCTGTACTGATAAAGGTACGAGGAACATTAGAGCAAGACACAAACCTGTCAACATTAGCTTTTGATACATATTTTTCTTGTATGTGATATTTATACTCATGATTGCTCCCCTCATTAATCCCAAGCTTTAAGTGAATCTTCATATGAAAGTGTTTTACCTTGTGGCTTTTCATTACTCAACTTAGCCTTTGGCGCTCCGGGTTGACTAAGCCAAAAGCTAGCATCTTGCGGTTTATTGAGCTTCGGTGCACAGCGCTCTTGGCCTCTATCTGCAACATTTTGAAGCCGTGTATCCATTTCACCCGCCATTTTATCCATTGCCTCCTGAGGTGTGAGTTTGTGGTTAGCGGCTAGCGCTATATTCTTCCACCATAAATCTGCCAAGCTTGGGTAATCAGGTACGTTTGTACCTGTTGGTGTCCAAGCAACTCTGGCTGAGCTTCGATAAAATTCGATCAAGCCACCGTATTTATGGGCGACTTCGGTCATTTTTTTGGAGTTGATATCTGAATTTCTGATGGGCGTTAAACCGACTAACATTTTTTGTAATGACACGGTTTTAGAGACTAGGAACTGAGCATACAACCAGGCCGCTTTACGCCTCTTAATTGGTGTACTGGTTAGAAATGTCCAGGAGCCTGCATCCTGATACCCTAACTTCATACCTTTTTCCCAATAGGGCCCTCTAGGAGATGGCGCCATTCTCCACTTTGGAGTGCCATCTGAATTGGTTACTGCAAGCTTTGGGTCTGTTAAAGCCGCTGTAAATGCTGTATACCAGAATATTTGTTGAGCGATATTTCCTTGACCCGGCAAAGCACCAGCTTGACTAAAGTTCATCGCTGTCGAATTTGGTGGTGCATATTTATCTAACCATTCAACAAACTTACGAATAGAGTAAACTGAAGCCGGACCATTTAGCGCACCGCCACGGCTAACACTCGCACCAACAGGCACACATCCATCAACACGTATCCCCCATTCATCAACAGGTAAGCCATTTGGAATACCTTTATCACCAGCTCCAGCCATAGAAAGCCAGGCATCAGAAAAACGCCATCCTAATGAAGGATCTTTTTTACCATAATCCATGTGGCCATAGACCTTCTGACCATCGAGTTCTTTTACATGCACAGTAAAAAATTCAGCTATATCTTCATAGGCTGACCAGTTTTGCGGTACGTTTAACTCATAACCATAAATTTTATTAAATTTAGCTTTCAAATCTGCTCGTGAGAACCAGTCATGTCGATACCAGTACAGATTAGCGAATTGCTGGTCGGGTAATTGATATAATTTACCGTCAGGTCCAGTGGTAAAACTTAAACCAATAAAGTCTTCTAGATCCAAGGTCGGTAAGGTAACGCCTTTGCCTTCATTTTTAATAAAATCACTAATAGCAACAACCTTACCTGAGCGGTAATGCGTACCGATTAAGTCACTATCGTTAATGTAGGCATCATAAATATTGTATTCAAGATCCATTTGAGTGGAAATTTTCTTAACCACATCATCCTCTCCTGTTATTTCATGTACCACTTTGATGCCAGTAATATCTTCAAAGGCTTTAGTTAAGGTATTCGCTTCATACCAGTGGGTGTCTATACGCTCAGAGACAACACGAATAGTCATACCTTTATAAGGTTCAGCGGCCTCAATAAACCAAGCCATTTCTTTCAACTGTTCATCTTTGCTAAGCGTACTGTCTTTAAACTCTGACTGAAGCCAGGTCTCAGCTTCTTTTATGCCAGCATAAGCAGTCGGGCTAATTGAAGATAAGCAAACTAAGATTGTACAAAGTAAAGCAGTAAGAAATATTCGGGGGAAGATCACACTTTGATCCAGCATAACAATACTCCATATGGAAAAATTGTTTAATGGGTGAATAAAGTTTAGTCGAAGAAAGTAAATTGTGAAGTAAGTCACGTTTTAGAAGTGAGTTTTCAAGGACTGAAAACTCATAAAAAATACCGGATATATAAGCTAAAGCACTAAAAAGATCTAGCGTATTTGCTTAAGCCTTTTGAAATTCCATTTTGAAGCGCCGCCTTAATGATACCTGTGGTAAATGGAATTTTTGACTCAAGCTTAATCGTATAATCCAACACAGTTTGATTATTGTCCTCCGAGAATTTCAAGGTACCAATATGATTCTTAATTGGACTCCCTCGCGTTATTTTATACTCAATGAATTCATTAGGTGTAAAGCCTGTAATCGTTTCTTCAAAAGCAGGTAAAGGGCCTATTTTGATTGTTCGAATAGAACCTAGTCCATTTGCGCCATCAGTTCCATCATGAATTCGCGTCATGTTAATGCCACAAATTTCACCAAACTTCTCATGGTTACTTAATGTTCCAAAAACTTCAGCAATCGGGGCATTAAACTTTTCACGTATCGTAATTGTTTTTCGAGTCATTTTTATTTCCTGTGTATAGACGTTCTAGTGTTTTATTTTTGTAGACGATTACAACCTAGACTTTCAAGCTATTCGTTTATATTTCAATACTTGAAGAATACAACAACTCGTGACCAACAGTCATCACTCATTATCAAAAACAAAATACTTTCTTAATAAAATACTCATGGCACTTTGTGTTTAGATTCAATAAAATTCCCTATATTAATTTTTCTTATCATCCTCTTAAATAGTGAGCCTCATATGTTTGAGTACCAAGCACCCGAAAACCTTCTTCAAGACAAAAAAATTCTTGTAACAGGCGCTGGCGATGGCATTGGACGAACAGCAGCATTAACGTTTGCAAAATATGGGGCAACGGTAATTTTGCTAGGGCGAACGGTCTCAAAACTAGAAGTGGTCTATGATGAAATTGAAGCAAATGGCGGTGCCAAGCCAGCCATTATCCCACTAAATTTAGAAGGAGCAGCTGAGAAAGATTATGACGATGTCGCCGTGTCGATTGAAAATGAATTTGGCAAACTCGATGGTATCTTACATAACGCAGCCTTACTGGGTTCATTAACGACACTAGAGCAGTATGAAGTTCCTGTTTGGAATCAATTAATGCAGGTGAATGTCACCGCGCCATTCATTATCACTAAAACGTTGACTCCCCTGCTCCGTTTGTCCGACGATGCCTCTATAATTTTCACATCATCAAGCGTTGGCCGAAAAGGAAAAGCATTTTGGGGCGCGTATGCTGTTTCTAAATTTGCTAATGAAGGCATGATGCAAATTTTAGCGGACGAACTAGATGATGATCAACACAATGTACGCGTAAATAGCATTAATCCTGGAGCCACAAGAACCAACATGCGCGCTAGCGCCTACCCGGCTGAAAACCCAGTCCATAACCCTACGCCAGAAGAGATCATGCCTATTTATCTTTATTTAATGGGTGAAGCTAGCCAAGGTATTACCGGCCAAGCATTTGATGCACAGAGTAATACACATAAAACATAGTGACGCCTAACAAGCGCGCTATAAATATATCGATTCGAACTAGATCTGGCAGTTTTGAATTTCGGTTAAAATTCAATCTAGTAAAATATTTTTAGACTTATACATCTCGTGTCGGACATGAGATTCGTTTTGATTTTGAATCATTTTCATACAGCAGAACCCAATCCCCTTCAAACTCACCGGTTTCAAACAAAAAAAGGGCAAGCCCGATAAGGCTTGCCCTTTTAAATTCAAGCGCTAAAGCTTAAATTTAGATAGCTACGATATTCTCAGCTTGAGGGCCTTTTTGACCTTGAGTAACTGTAAACTCAACTTTTTGACCTTCTGCTAAAGTCTTGAAACCGTCACCAGAAATCGCACTAAAGTGAGCAAAAACGTCTGGGCCAGATTCCTGCTCGATAAAACCAAAACCTTTAGAATCATTGAAAAACTTAACTGTACCTTTAACTGTAGACATAATAACATCCTGAAATTTAAAAAAAGTGTGCCCTTATGAGGCTCGAATAGCGTAAAAACAGACTAAAACTTTGATACTCCAGGACGAGGAATTACGAATAATACGGCGAACATGAAAATATAAAACAAGACTTTCTTTCTAGCTAAGTGTCAATTTAAAAGATTAAGTGCGCGAAGTCAAACCACTTCACAAGTGTTTACATTATTTCGGACCCACTATAAGTTCAAACTCAATCTTTTCACAGGACTCTATCGATACTTCAAGGTTCGAAAAACACATATCGATATGATTTATTCTAAAAATCTCGTTCACTTTTTTTTAAAAGTTTACGATCTAACCACCAGTCAACGCAGCACCAATGCGAACCAGGTTTACCTGCGTCCGCCTTTGTGCACTGGACTAGATTTTTTATAAATCGAGATTTCGCGTCAAAACTTCCGCTGATTTAATAAGACGCTTTGTTCGAAGAAGCTCCGGATGTTTTTCTTCTTCACTGTATCCTGCTGGCAGCTCAGTTCCAGTGTTAACAAACCAAGAAGTTTCGGGCCGGCGTTCACCAAGCAGTTTTTTTAGTGCCGGCGGTGTTATACCCAAGGCCTTGGCCGCTGCATTGTATGTGCAGCGAGTCTTAACTTGGTTCAGGTAATCGACTATTATGTTTACTTTATCCTGCATTTAAATATGATCCTAAAAAGTGGTGTTTCCACAAAAAGTAGACATTCTACTCTTACCCAGTAAAAGTAGACATTAGTAAACACATTCTTTCATATTCTATCCGGCTAACATACCCATAGATGAATATTTTCGAACTCAGTTATGAAACAAGTTAACATCGTTATATTTTTCGAAAGGAAAAAGTGCTATTTGCTCAGTCTAGTGGGACAGAACTAGTCCAAACTCACCTTAATGTTTTTGATGGTATACAGCAGTTATTGAACCAGCGACCAAGTCAGCAAAAGAATCCATCTATTGCCCAAAAATTTGCATAAGTTTGATCGCCGGGTAGCCCCTATGCGAGTTAAAAACAGAAAAACTTTCCAAGCGACATGTAACGTTGGACATTATTAATGCTCAATCACCTTGCGAGGTTTAATGCACTTAGCCCACTAGCCCTTCTGTTTGTTGTAATTACTACTGCCAGACAACCTTCTCACTGGACCCAATTGAAATCGTATCTTGGTATTTATCTTCAAGCTCCGAGCGTTTTATTTTTAAGGTCGGTGTTAACAAGCCATTTTCAATAGACCACGGCTCTTTAGTGACAATAATTCGATCGAGTTTCTCATGACCTTCTAGCCTAGCATTAACGTGGATAAGCGTATCATCCAGGCTTTGTTCAATCTGATTATTACTCAAAACACCACTTACGTCTTCAGCCAACACCACCGCAGCGACGGGTTGCGGCAACCCTGAGCCCATAACACAGACCTGTTCAATAATGGTATTTTCGTATAGAAGGCTTTCGATCGGAACAGGTACTACGTACTTTCCTTTTCCAGATTTGAAGATATCTTTTACGCGACCAGTTATGCGTAAGAAACCATCAGCATCAAACTCACCTTTATCTCCAGTATGTAGCCAACCATCTCTAAAAGCCTCTGCGGTTTTCTTCGGTTCTTTATAATATTCTTTTATTACACCATCACTTTTAACCAAAATTTCACCCTCCTCTGAAATCTTGACTTCTGTACCATCAACAGGCTTACCAATGGAGCCGATTTTCGCCTTATTAAAAGGGAAGTTAACAACCGAAACACAAGATGTTTCGGTCATCCCCCATGCTTCCGAAATTTCGATCCCAATTTTCCTGAACCACTCCAGTGTGATGGGTGATATTGGCGCGCTACCGGTCGCATAGAAACGTACGTTGCTGAACCCTAGATTTTTTTTGATTTTGTTTTTAACGATGCCGCTGATGATTGGGATTTTGAGTAGTCTGTCTAGCTTTTTTTGAGGAATTTTTGCTAGCACCCCCATTTGAAACTTCATCCATAAGCGTGGAACCGTGACAAAACTCGTTGGTTCACAACTTTGTAGATCCTCAGAAAACGTTTCCAATGATTCTAAAAATGTAACAGTAAAACCGGTATAAAGACTTTGGTATTCGACACTTATCCGCTCCATTATGTGCGCGAGTGGCAAGTAGGACAGCACCCTGTCATTAGGCGTATTTTTTAATGTATTTGCAAGCACAAGACTTCCGTATGCAATGTTCCGAAAAGTCAGTACGGCACCTTTGGGGTCGCCAGTTGAACCAGAGGTGTATGCAAGACTGGCAACATCATCTAAATCTGGGGTCGCCACCTCTTGCAGCGGTTCGTTAGCTGCAATCAAGTGCTCCATACTATGATCACAATCAATCGATTCATAGGGCATCGATATCGTAATGATTGATCTGTCTTTTAGCGCCGCTATAGTGGGCTCGTTGCTTTCCAACTTTCCCACAACAATCGCTTTAGCTTCGCTATGGTCTAGTACATAAGCAATCGTTTTTTCGCCAGCAGTTGGGTAGATCGGCGCGCAAATTAATCCAGCTAGCATCGCCCCAAAATCAGCAATAAACCACTCAGCAACATTCTTCGATAAAATACATATTTTGTCACCAGGCTTAAGTCCTAAATTTCGATAACCGGAGGCCAACTTCAAGGAGCTGTCGTATGCTTCTTTCCAAGTAATTTCCTTATACACTCTATTAATAGGTTGCCTTAGAAAAACCTGGTTTGGCATGGCTTTAGCGTGTTTGGCGAATAATTGTTGAGGTAGTGGATAATTGCTATTGCTCATATTCTCGTACTCTTGATTTTTTATTTTGGGATAGCAAAAGTTAAAAATGATGATTACGCTTACATCACTAACCTTCAGTGGATCACAAATATCTCAAGGTGTAAATTTTTTGTTTGATTAAAAAACTCAAAGGACACAATTAGACTACTGTCCATTTAAGGATCTTAATCATTTTTCCACTCAAAGCGCTTGTATTTCAGAGTCTCTGTATCAATTCTAGCTTTTTTATCACTAATGGCATCTATATTTTTCTTCAAGCTGACTGACACCTAAACCACTCATTTTCTTTATATCTATTTGAACCGAAATACGTTCTTTCAAGGCATCAATGTGACTGATCACACCAATCATTTTTCCACTAGCATTCAAATTATCTAGTGCGTCGAGTGCTATATCAAGCGTTTCTCGATCTAAGGTGCCGAAGCCTTCGTCTAAAAATAAACTATCAATGCGTGTTTTATGGCTAACAAGGTCCGATAACGCTAATGCCAACGCTAAGCTCACTAAAAAACTCTCGCCACCCGATAGCGTTTTCGTATCCCTCATTGAATCTGCCTGCCAAGTGTCGATTACTTCGAGTTCAAGGGCTTCCCCAAATTTTCGTGCTAATTGATACCGTGCATGCAATTGTATTAACTGCTGATTCGCCAAATGAATTAAATAATCTAAGGTCAGCCCTTGTGCAAACACTCTAAACCGCTTGCCATCAGCCGAGCCAATCAAACTGTTAAGGTATGCCCAGTCATCATATTGCTCTTGCTGCAAAGCGACCTCACTCTCTACTGAGCACAGTTTCTTCTGCATCTGTGCATTATGTTTTAGTGTCTGCTCAATCTCACCTTGCTGCTTATTCAATAATGAAATTGCCTCGTTGATCGCCGTGAGCTGAGTTTCGAGATCTTGCGGTTTAGTGTCTGTCAAAGCCTCGGATTTTAGCGTATCAAAGTTGTGTTGTGCCTGTTTTTGAAGCGCTAAAGTTTGGCTGTTTTGTTGATCTAAACTTGCTTTCCATTGTTCTAACTCAGTAAATTCATGCTCATTGATTAACGAAGATTTGAAATGAATACCGTCTACAAACACACTCTTCTCAAGAGAACTTAACCAGTTTGATTCAGCCTCTTGATTCAATACCTCCTGCTTGAGTATTTCTTGATTATTATGAGTAATTTGTCCTTCTAGGGTGTGACTTACTTTACTTAAATCTTCTTGTTGTGTTTTTATCTCAGCGACTTTTTTTTCTTGATTTGAGTAGTTACCCGTCAGCCTTTCTCGCTCTTCAAGCACTGACTTTGTGCCAAAAAATTTGAAACGTTTATGCTTATTTTGCTCTAAATCTTTTCGTTTCTGCTTTAGCTCTTTAGTAATTTTCTGTATTTGAACTTTCTGGTCAGCAACTTGTTGCTGCATCGCCGCCTCTTGGTATGTTAACGCTTGAAGAGCTTGTGTTTGTTTATCTTGGGCAAGACCGTTCTGCCGATAACGTTTTGACTCTTCTGCTCGCATTTCTAACCATTCAGCTTGCGTATCAATTGAAGGAGGCGAAAAAACTAATGCCCCATTGGTTTGAATAAAGTTAATTTCTAATTGTTCCACTAAAACCAGCTCAAGGTCTTTTAAGGCTTTCTGCTCAGACTGTATCGTGTTAAGTATATTTTCATGTAATTGCTGGCCATTTTTTTTATCTGCTTTCAAAAGATCTACTTCATGTACCATCGCTTGGATGTGTTGGTAACCTTGATTTGTTGATTCTTTAGCGTTGTTCAACTTCTCATCGAATTTAAGTATTTCGAGATGGCGATTAATCGTAGCTGTTTGATCTACTGCGGTTGTCTCAACAAGTTGAGAAATAGTCTGATCAGTAATTGGTTTTTCCCAGTGGATTTTTTTAGCCTCTACCACCCAACTACCACTCAGGTTGTCTACATGATCCGTCAGATCGACCATTCGCTCGTCTAGTAACGTTAATTGCGCTTCTGAACCGGCTAACGCCGTTTTCTCTACCTGACCTTTCTCTGTCAAAAGACTTAGTTTTTCTTTTTGAGCATCCCTTCTATGCACCGTTTCAGAAGCGTTTACTGTTTGGTATGTAGCAATTGCAGGATGCTCCTCTGAACCACAAAGTGGGCACGCCTCACCAGCTTGAAGCTGTTCTCGATACGACTCTAAATTATTTATTTTCTGTTCGAGTAACACATTACGCTCTATTTCTTGAAGCATCTTATTTTCATTTTGATATTGATTTCTAAGTGTTTCGACAGAAGACAATAATGTTTTTTGGTCTACTGAGCATTGTTGATACTGCTGCTTCAACTTATTCAACACTTTAGTAGCTTCCGTGTAACCGAGATAGATACGCCGACACTCTTCTAATACTTTCTGATTTTCTAGTATTTGAATATATTGTTGATTTCTTTCTTCAAGACTATTGCCTTGTAGCCGCTCATCAAGCTGGCTTGTCGCAGCGACCAATGCATTTTCTTTATCTTTAAACTGCTGCTTAAATTCGTTTAAATACACTTCTTTTTTAAACATTGTTTCGTTAAGCAATGCTGATTCAGAGTCTGACTTCTTTAACTCAAGCTCTAACACGTTTAATTGTTGGTGATGCTTTGAGCGCTGCTCGAATTGTGCCCGCCAAAGCGTAAGAGAGGCTTCTATCTTTTGGTGAACTTGATTCTCAGAAAGGTAACCATTGAGCACCGCCAGATCATTTTTTGACTGACTGATATTCTTGGCAACGTTACTTAATGTTTGCATATTATCTTGCATGGTATGCTGTAACGGTGCCAAGTCTCGACGAATCAATGCTTCTTGTTTTTCAGCTAGTTCAATTTCTTTATCAAGCGGTATCACCTGTTCAACAATCAGTGTTTCTGCCTCACTACGACCCAGCCCCATTAATTCAAGTTTAGCGATGTTGGGTTCATATTCTTGTTTAACTAATGCTAAGGCATTATTTTGTAGTTGAAGCTCACCTTTTAGTGCTTTTTCTTTATTATAAAGTTCGCTGAACTGCTTAGATTCTCTTTGGTGCCTATCATAGGTGCCGCGAAGCTGGTTGGCAGGTTTGCCTTCTTCTAGCCTTAATAACTTACTGGCCTGTTGCTCATAGATGGAACAGACTCGCTCAACATCTTTCGTGGTGTGCGTAAGTTTTGTATGGGCTGATTCAAGGTTTTTTTGCCAATCTAACTTAGTTTGCGTAACTTTTTGCTGATTTTGTTTTGCAACAATTTGCTCATTTACTTCAACACGCTTTGTTTCAAAGCTTTCAATCTGTGCAGGCTCTAACAGGTCAAAACTTTCTGTTTTGGCTTGAAGCAAAGCTAGTTCAGATTTTTTTTCCCGAAAACGATCAAATACATGGGCTGAAATTTTCCCGTAGACTTCTGTTCCCGTTAGCTCTTCAAGTAATTCCGCGCGTTCCCCTGCAGCAGCATTTAAAAAGGCAGAAAACCCACCTTGAGCCAAAAGCATCGATTTAGTAAAGCGCCCGAAATCCAAGCCGGTTATTTCTGCAATACAATCGAGTTTATCTCGAACTTTATCCGCTAAAATAACATCGCCATTCGCGTGCTCTTCTGTCGCTTCATCATCCGCTTGAGTGCCTAACATCGCTAACTCGACTTTAGCCCCTTGAAGCTTGCCGTCACTTTTATTTCTAGCTCGCCGCACTTCCCAGAACGCCCGATAATGTTTATCTTTTACCGAGAATTCGACTTCTGCAAGACATTCACTTGTGTGGCGCGTCATCACTTTTTCGGCGGGTGAAGGCTCATTAAGCCGTGGCGTCTGGTGGTATAAAGCTAAACAAATTGCATCGAGCAGCGTAGTTTTACCTGCGCCAGTAGGGCCAGTAATCGCGAACAAACCATTACTAGCAAAAGGTTCTTTGGAAAAGTCAATTTTCCACTCGCCTTTTAATGAGTTGATATTCTTGAACCTGAGGCTAATTATTTTCATTTGCTGTCGTCCGCCTGTATTTCAGCCTCTATGACTACATTTTGGTTTTCACTATAAAGGCGCTCACTAACACAGGTTTGTTCAAGCTCTGCAACGACTTCATCAAACGCATTATGCAAACGTTTAAGTTTTGCTTCTTGCCCCTCCCCTTGCCAATCTTCTAGCGCTAAGCGTCGCTCAAACACATCCTTCACCGTTAATTCATTTAAGGTTTCTTTATTTTCTTGTGCAAGCGCTACCTGTCTATTGGTACGTGCTCGCCGAAGTAACAATACTTCTAAAGGTAAACCTTCAACTAATATTTGAATACGTTGCTGCAGGTCTTGAAGATAATCTTGGGTACTTACTTCAATATCAAGCCATGCAGGCTGATTAATTTCATACAGCGGAGCCAATCGTTTTATCTCTGCTTCAATTTCGTCCAGATCCCCCTTAATCAGGTGCATGGGTTGAAACCGCGGGACTGTCTGTTCAGATATAGACTTGAACTCAGCGCCTTCAAACTCAACAATCAGCACCTGCTTATCATTTGATAATTCGTCAAAACTTAAAGGGATCGGCGAACCGCAATAACGAATGTGCTCACTACCGCCAACTTTTTGATGTCGGTGTATATGTCCTAGGGCTATGTATGCGGCAGGTGGAAACGCTGAAGATGGAAAAGCATCCAGCGTACCTATATAAATATCACGCACAGACTCTGATGTTTTGGCTCCAACGGTCGTTAAATGCCCTGTCGCGATAATAGGGATTGACCCACCTAACGCTATTTGTCTTTCTTTTGCATGCGCATACACAGCCTGATAGTGGTCAGATATTGCCCTTTGCATGTGATGTTGTTTTTCGGCCCCACTTTGCCCCTCTATGCTCTTAACCAAATCGCGAGCACGAAGAAATGGAATGGCGCAGATTATCCCGATTACTTTTTTATTAACATCGTCTAAAAGTATGACCTGGTCTTCAGGTTTCTCCAAAGCGCCAGGAATAACATGCGTATTCAAATAAGAAAGCAAAGATTTAGACTCACCCAACATTGCAACAGAATCATGGTTTCCGCCCAAAACAACCAGAGAAACACCTGTGGTTTGCAACGAGACAATAAATTGATTGTATAGCTCACGAGCGTAGCTGGGCGGAGAACCTGTATCAAAAATATCACCCGCTACAATAATGACATCAACCTTCTGGCTAACAGCCAATTCTATCAACCAACCCAAAAAAGCTTGGTGTTCTGATTGTCGACTTTTCCCCATAAAATGTTGACCAAGGTGCCAATCGGACGTATGAAGTATTTTCAAATGGAAAAACCTTTTTGAATTAAGCTAAGAAAGCATTGCGATAAAACCAGCACTTTACCGTATTACGAAATATCACAAAACCTACTTTCAATCTAAAAGTGTGACTTTGCTTCTAAAAATTGGCTGCATACGTCACACAGTTGCATAACGTTGCAAAGCGATACAATTATCCCGTTGTTTTTCAGCCAGTTAAAGATAGATTTATAACATGACATTAATTTTAGGAAAGCATTCGACTTAAGCATGGGCTTAAACTTGATGCTAGAGACAATATGAAAAGAAATTTGATTTACCATACTCACATCCAACCTGGCGAAAGTATTCAGATACAAGCGAATGGAAGCGAAAGTGTTGAAACAGAACTTGACGCAATTTCTCGCGACAGCTTAACCGTGACGTGTAGCCAAAAGACGCTTGATATACTACTACCGAACACAGCAAGTGTCGCACCGAAACAAGCAGTGCTATTACCGGTTTCATTTCGTTTGAACCAGTCAAGTAAAGAAATAGACGCACAATGTAGTGTTGTTAGTGTAAGAAGACTATCGAAAGATATTTTTTGCATGGATATGAGATTTAGAGAGATCAGTACAAAAGACTATGAGTCAATTGATGACTATATAGAAAAGAGCCTACAGCGCCAGCAAAAACAACCAAGTTTAGCAAAAGCGGCTTAAGTTAAGCGAATATTAGATTGCAGGCTCTAAGCTACCCCCTGCAACTTTGTTTCGTGTTGGTCGTTAAACCTGAGGAGTTAAAGTAGGAATCGCTGTATTTTTACTTGCGGTTAAAGCACTCACTAATTCAGCTTCCGGCCTTGAAATACCGCAACTATTCATTAGATCTTCGACACCAGCACCTAACTCAACTAGACGTGCGGCTTCAGAATATGAAACTTTATTTGGATCATTTTTTTGGATTTCTTCAATGGTACTTTCTAACGCTTCAATCTTCTTTTCCATGGATAGGACTTTTCGTCCCACCCCCATTGTTCCATGACTAATCCCCTGTACTTCCTTAGACAAACCATCAACCATGTCCGCAATATTTTTCTCAGACTTAGAGATTGAACGCTTAATGGATAAGGTATATATAGCAAGCAAAGCGACTAACACGCTAGAAATAACGGGCACTACATAAGCAAGGGATAAAGAAATAGACATAACAACTCCAAAAATAACTAGAATGAAGCCATATCGGCCCATTCCTCTTCAGATAACATTTTTTCAAACTCAACAAGAATGATTAATTCACCATTTTTGTTACATACACCTTGTATAAACCGAGCACTTTCATCGTTTCCGACGTTCGGGGCCGTCTCCATTTCTGAATGTTTGATATAAACAACTTCAGCCACTGAGTCGACTAGAATTCCGATTACCTGATTCTCAATTTCAAGCACAACAATTCGTGTACTATCGGATACTTCTGCACTAGGCAAACCAAAACGAGCCCGTGTATCAATAACCGTAACGACATTTCCTCTTAAATTAATAATACCTAAAACATAACTAGGTGCACCTGGTACTGGGGCAATTTCCGTGTAACGTAACACCTCTTGAATCTGCATTACATTAATACCATACGTTTCCTCAGCTAGACGAAACGTGACATTTTGTAGTATTGGATCATTAGCAGCTTGGCTACTATGGCCTGTATTTGATGCCATTGTTTAAACCTCTAAAATTCTTATGGATCGATGTGCGTCAAAAAATTAACACACTATCCATTTAATATAGAGCATCGCACAATCTATGCCACCTATTTATTACTTTAAAAAGAAATAAAACATCTCACTTTATGCATTAAACGAGGAATGCTTAGACAAGGCTTCCTTTTTTAAAAGATCTGTCAATGAGTCAACATCGATAAGCGCACACATATGTTCAATCACCGTACCTGAAAGCCAGGCACGCTTACTTCGCTCTGTTCTCCACTTTACCTCTTCTGGCTCAAGCTGAATGGCCTCTTGAACGGCGTCGCATGCCATCCCCCAGCTATTACCACCTAGACGAATAATGTATCGATAATTACTCCTTGTTGAATCTTCAACACGATCAGGCATCACCAGCTGAGCGGTATCAACAACACGTACATTTCGTTCGTCATGCCGGCATAGCCCCATAAACCAACTGGCTCTCCCGACCAGCGGCGTAAAATCACTCTCAATTTTATAAATCGCACCCAAAGACACAAGTGGAACAGCTAATTGTAAACCCGCTACCGAAAACAAAAGACACTCAAATCGTTCCTGAGCCCATACTGGGCGACCATTTTCTGGCAAACCATTTAATTTTGACACACCCGCTATTTTATTATCCGAGCTTATTAAAGCACCTCCCTTCTCAAGGTTGGTGTTTAAGTCTAATGCGGAAGCATGAATCGTTTCAGGCGCCGTTGTTTGTACCGGCTTAACTTCATTGGTTATCGATTTAGGTGCAGACTTCTTAGGTAACAATTGCTTAGCCAGCGTTTGATTTACTTCTACTACTTTTACCTTTTTAGCCTCTACAACCGCTTTAGCGACCATTTTTTTAACAGGTGCTGCTACCTCTACAATACCCTCTTTAGGCACTACTATTTTTTTTGGTGCCAATTTAGGGAAAGCAGCAGGAATAATTAATGGTGCAACAATTTCAGCATTCAATTCTTTCTCGTACGTTTCATCATAAAAAGTGGGCGGTAATTTTTTAACCTGCTTCCTCTTCCTTTGTAATGTTTGTTCTGACGGTCTCTTTGGATCAGCTAAGGACTCGGCATGAGAATGTTTTTTGATTTTTGCAGAAGATGAAAGGCTCTTAGCCCTACTTTCTTCTTGCACCAGCGCCAGCAAAGGATCGTTTACAAGTGAGCCCAACACGTCATCGTAATAATCAAGCATCGCTGATTTAGCACTGCTTGGCTTATCTTTTCCATCAGAGTTCACGCAGAAACACCTTGTCGCGCCATCTGCTGCTTAAATGATGCGAACTGATAATCATCAATCATTTGTTCAGACAAACTTAAGAAGCATTGCCTAACCCGAGGAGACAAAGGCCGACGAAGAAAATATAATGCATTCAATAAGATAAGAATCGCCCGCGCTTGAGAGTAACATTCATTACCGGCATTAGATGACAGTAACTTTAGTGTTGGTACTAGGAAACAATTGTGTTGAATTGGTACATGTACAGGTAAAATTAAGGTATTGCACTGCGTTAAAACTTCATCACACACTTGAGTGCCGCAACTCTCTTCTACAGCCTTATTTAGATAAGCTTTATCAAACGATTTTTCCTGAAAAAACGTTGATATAGGTACAGTTTCTGCGCGCTCACTTTCACCTACACAACTAAAAACATCTTGTAAATAGTCGTTGATCAGCTCATCTGTGCGATTAATTACTTCCTTGTTAGTATCATGTTTTTTGATCATGACATCACCCAACCAAAATAATATTAAACATGCCCATTATTCATTTCTTTTAAATTCTGGAGAAGCTTCTTATAAGCGCGAACACCGTGTGTTTCAGCATCATGCGCAGAAGGCACTCGACCATGCATACTCGCATCTCTAAATTTAGTATCCACTGGAATAGCATACTTCCAAACATCATCACCCCATGTGCTTTTTATAGTTCTCAAACTTTGAGTTGATGCTTGAGTCCGGCGATCGAACATTGTGGGCAGTATCAAGTGCCGTAAGTTACTTTTTTGTGAGCGTATTACCATATTTAATGTATGCATCATACGCTCCAAGCCTTTTATTGCTAAAAACTCAGTCTGCACAGGCACAATCAACTGCTGACTTGCCGCTAAAGAATTAATCATTAATACGCCCAAAGATGGCGAGTTATCTATTAATACATAGTCATATTGATCCCATAATAACGCTAAGGTTTTAGATATGATAAGACCCATACCATCAACCCCCACCATTCGACGCTCTAATGTGGCCAGTGCAGTTGAAGCTGGCATTAAATCTAATCCATCACAAGATGTAGAGGTAATCAATTGCTCCGGTAATCCGTCAGGCACTTTTCCTTTATGCATAAATAAGTCAAATGCACTTTGTTCAATCGTATCAGGGTCGTATTTAAAATAACTGGTTAATGACCCATGTGGGTCAAGATCCATTACCAAAACACGCTTCCCCTCTTGAGCTAATAGCCCGCCCAGAGTCACTACGCTTGTGGTTTTTCCTACCCCACCTTTTTGGTTTGCAATTCCCCAGATTCTCACGTTTCAACCCCTAAATTATTTAAGTAAACAGTCTTCCAAATTGATCAATTCGATTAAGACACAGCATTCTTTGATGCAAGATCTAATGTCGGAAGTTAGTTGCCGGAATTCTGTCTTTTAAGTTACTTAAAATAATACAAGCACAAGTTATGCCACTTAATCACTAAAATAACACAAAAAAGAAAACTCAAAGCGCACGCACTATAACGCTTTGAATGACCTGACAGAATTAAGAAATTTTAAGAAATATAAAGGAAACAGGCAAGCAAAATGAATAAGAGGATCTTTTTATTTGAGGAGACTTTCTCGAATATCCTTGCCTTTAGAAATTAATAGTATCACCCGACGGTTTTTCCGCCGACCTTCATCAGTATCATTTCGAGCAACCGGTTGAAATTCGCCATAACCCATTGCTCCCATTCTACCCGCAGAGATCCCTTCCAAAGCTAAATACCTGACAACCGAGGCTGCTCGCGCCGCTGAAAGTTCCCAGTTAGAAGGGTATGAAGAACTTCTTATGGGTACATTATCTGTATGCCCTTCTACTAACATGGCATTATCATGCCCCGACATAATTCGAGCAATTTTTTCAATAATAACAAGTGCTTCATGAATAGGCTCGACACCCCCACTACTAAAAATCACAGCATCATTTAGAGAGACCTCTATCCAATCTTCTTCCGTTTTAACGCTAATATTCTTTTGATAGATTAAATCTTCGAAGCTTTTTTCAAACTCGCCAGCAATACTTTCAAGTTGAAGGTTTGCTATATCATCTTTAATTTTTTCTTTTGCTAGCGGTTCAGGTATGAGGAAAATGGGCTTAACCTTAGTATCACCTGCAGGTTTTGACTCCGATCTTGGTGTAATAGTTCCGACCTGAATAGGCTTAATTGTTTTCGGAGGGCCATTAAAAACACCTTCTAAGCTTTGGGATAAAACCTTATATTTCCCCTCATTAACCGAAGATATTGAATACATAACAACGAAAAACGCAAACAGCAGCGTAATAAAGTCAGCGTATGAAACTAGCCAACGTTCAGCGTTATCGTGTTCTTCTTCTAACTGTCTACGCATAATAATTTAAAATGTAAGTGAAAATTTTATGGAATAAATCCGCGTAACTTAAGTTCAATTGACCGAGGATTTTCACCCTCTGAAATAGAAACCAAACCCTCGATCAACATTTCTCTATATTGAGACTGTTTTAAAACGAGTGCTTTTAATTTACTTCCTATAGGAAACAACAACATATTCGCAAAAGCCACACCATATATAGTGGCAACAAAAGCGGTTGCAATCCCAGAACCTAACGATGACGGGTCAGCTAAATTACTCATCACATGTATAAGCCCCATCACAGCACCTATAATTCCTATCGTTGGAGAGTACCCCCCCATACCATCATAAATCTTTGCAGAGCTCAGGTCATAACGTTCTTTAGAAATTAAATCTAACTCTAAAACGTTTCGAATCACATCAGGCTCAGAACCATCAACCAATAATTGCAGCCCCTTTTCACAAAATGGTTCTTTCTCTTTATCAACAGCAGCTTCGAGACCAAGCAAACCTTCTTTCCGAGCACGCATACTCCAGGATATAACTTTTTCGATGCCATCATCCATAGATACATAGGGTGGCATAAAAACCCAACGTAGCATCGATAACCCACGCATAAGAACGTTAAAAGGTGTTTGTAGCAAGATCGCCGCAACGGTACCGCCAATCACAATTAAGGCTGCAGGACCATTAAACAAAGAGTTAACATGCCCCCCATCTAGATAGTTTCCTCCTAAAATAGCAGCAAAACCTGCTATAACCCCTAATATACTAAGCAGATCCATTACATAACCCCATCTACAATACGATTCGCAATTTGTTGTAGCGAAATTGATGCATCAGAATACCCGGCCTTATCGACAGACATTGGCATTCCGTAAATTACGCAGCTTGCCTCATCCTGTGTCCAAACAGTTGAACCTGACTGCTTTAACATTCGGCAACCTTCACGACCGTCAGCCCCCATTCCTGTTAATACAATACCTAATACACGACTTGGATATGCTTTAGCGGCAGAACCAAACGTCACATCAACCGACGGTTTATAAGTTAGACGCTCATCTCCTTCTAATATTTTGACATGACGGTTTTGTCCGCTTCCGGTCACAATCATTTGTTTTCCACCTGGAGCTAATAAAGCCTGCCCTTTTTTCAAAACATCGCCATCACAGGCATGCTTCACGGATAATTGGCTTAAGTTATTAAGTCGTTCAGCAAAAGCCGGTGTAAATGAATCTGGCATATGCTGAATAATTAAAACTGGCGCAGGAAAATTAGCAGGAAGTTTGGCTATTACTTTTTGAAGCGCAACTGGCCCGCCAGTCGACGCCCCGATCACAAGTAAATCTATGGCGTGAGAAAGTGTAGTCGTTCTTTTGGTATGACTCCTTGGTTTATTTGCTGCAGAAGTAATAGGATTAGGTCTAGACAACTTAGGTTTGACTTGATTAATAGAGACTGAAGGTGACGAAACCTTTGAAACAGGAGACGGCCTATTTACCTGCCCCCTATGATCTTTGGGTAAGTTTTCTTTATCTTGAGCCTGGCTTTGCGACGCGGTGGATACGTTACTTTTAACTTTATGCTTCCCTATATCAAGAATTCGCTTTTTAAGCTCATCTTGCATTCTACCAGTGTCACGCGCTATATCTTCGAAATTCTTTGGGAGGAAGTCGACAGCACCAGCCTCTAAGGCGTCAAGTGTTACTCGCGCACCTTCATACGTTAAAGAAGAGAACATCAAAATAGAGGTGGGACATTCAGCCATTATATGACGAATAGCAGTCACGCCATCCATTACCGGCATTTCATAATCCATCGTCACAACATCAGGACTAAGTTTTTTTACGAGCTCTATCGCCTCTCTTCCATTAGAGGCAGTGCCCACAACCTTTATATCCTGAACAGAATTCAGTATTTCACAGACTCTTTTCCGAAAAAATCCAGAATCATCCACAACAAGAACAGTGACACTCATTAACGCTCCTAACAGCACTTATTGATTGTTTTTCCTATGCATAGCGCTGCAATAAGCTTGGTATATCTAGAATTAAAGCAATTCGACCGTCACCGGTAATCGTCGCGCCGGAAATACCAGCAGTTCCATGCAGCAATCCACCCAAAGGTTTTATAACAACCTCCTCTTGGCCAACCAACTGATCGACAATAAAACCTACTCGCTTAGTGCCGACAGAAACAATAACAACATGAGCAGATTCACTTGCTTCTTCACCATAACCACCACTTACCAACCATCGCTTAACATAAAATAGAGGGTAAACATTATCACGAACAACAACACATTCTTGTCCATCTACGACGTTTGTTTTCGACAAGTCCAAGTGAAAAATTTCAACAACACTCACTAATGGAAACGCAAAAGCTTGGTCAGCGAGCTTAACCATCAGTGTCGGCATAATTGCTAAGGTTAAAGGCACCTTAATGGTTAGTATTGAACCACGGCCCTTTTCAGAATCTATTGTTACTGTTCCATTTAATTGTGTAATTTTCGTTTTAACGACATCCATGCCAACACCACGACCTGACACATCTGAAATTTCTGTTTTAGTTGAGAAACCAGGCGCAAAAATTAAGTTAAAGCAATCGGTATCACTCAAACGATCAGCAGCATCTTGATCATACAAACCTTTTTCAACTGCTTTTTGACGTAATACATCAGCCTCCATTCCCGCACCATCATCCTCAATAGAAAGAAGAATATGATCACCTTCCTGCTGAGCTGATAAGACAACCGTTCCGATACGCTCCTTACCATTTTGAGCTCTCACGTCTGGCATTTCTATGCCATGATCTACCGCATTTCTCACTAAGTGAACCAGTGGATCTGAAAGCGCCTCTACCAGATTTTTATCTAGGTCGGTTTCTTCGCCCACTAATACAAGATTAACTTCTTTCTTAAGATTACGGGCAAGGTCACGAACAACGCGAGGAAAACGACCAAATACCTTTTTAATCGGCTGCATTCGAGTTTGCATAACAGCAGATTGAAGATCACCCGTCACAACATCTAGATTTGATACTGCTTTTTGCATCGCCTCATCTGCGCTAGCATCCCCTAGGCGCTTCAGACGGTTTCGAACCAATACCAGCTCACCAACCATATTCATAATATCATCGAGACGCTTAGTATCAACTCGTACTGTTGTTTCTGTCGCAATACCGTCCTTTTGTCCGGCTGGCTTCGCTTTTGCTGCTGGTTTTGGCTTGGGTGCGGCGACTGGTTCTGGTTCTGCAATGGATTCAGGCGTTGGTACTGGTGAAGAGACTACAGGCTCAACTTTCGGTGAAGCTTCGACTGTTGGGCCATTACTCACTTTATCTAAATCAAACTTTCCTTCTCCATGAAGGTCATCAAGGAGTTTTTCAAACTCCTGCTCACTGATATCCCCCGAAGCAGGTTCAGCAGAAGCCACAGCATCAGTTTTTGGTGCAATTGACGCCCCTTCACCGTGAAGATCATCAAGGAGTTTTTCAAATTCATCGTCTGTAATTTCGTCACTTGAACTCGAATTTTCTGCTGGACTAGACGATACAGAATCAAAATCATCCGGAGCGGTATTCGGCGTTGTGCCGTCTAACGCATCTAATAACTGCTCAAACTCATCATCTGTAATATCACCTTCTTCTACAGAAAAAGCTTCTACTGAGGTCGCGACAGACTCTGATAAAGGAGTTGGCGCTACAGGCGCTACTTCTTGAACGGGAGGCGCAGCACCAGCTGGTTCTGCAAATCGTTCTAAATCTTGTAATAACTGAGGGTCTGCATTAGTTGGCTTTTCGCCAGCACGAACCTCGTCAAACATTTCATTTACCGAATCTAATGCTCGAAGCACAACATCCATCAACTCAGCATCAACACTGCGCTTTCCATTACGAAGAATATCAAAAACATTTTCAGCAATATGGCAGCATCCCACCAAAGCATCTAGTTGAAGAAAACCAGCACCACCTTTTACGGTGTGAAATCCACGAAAAATAGCATTAAGCAAATCCATATCATCAGGATTCTGCTCAAGCTCAACCAATTGTTCAGAAAGCTGCTCTAGTATTTCGCTTGCTTCAATCAGAAAATCCTGAAGTATCTCGTCGTCTTCACTCGACATTTTTTGCCCCTTAAAATCCTAAACTAGAAAGTAAATCATCCACATCATCTTGCCCTGAAACAACATCTTCACGTGCTTCTGCATTCATTTGAGGACCTTCACCTTGCATATTTGTTTCTTGTTGTTTTGTTTCTTCCTGGACATTGCCGGTCATTTGGTCAACTTTGCCTGCCATCGTCACAAGTTTAACCAAATTTTCCTCTACATCTTTCACTAAAGTTGTAACACGATTAATGACCTGTCCGGTCAAATCCTGAAAATCTTGGGCAAGTAATATAGCGGACAAATTGTCATAAACTTTATCTGAGTCTTTACTTAGTTTACTTAAAAAAGTTCCCATTTTTGAAGTCAATGCTCGGAACTCTTCAGGCTTCATTTCTTTGCGCTGTAGACGAGACCAATCGTCTTTAAGCTGTTTAGCCTCAGTACTAATACCAGAAGCATACGGCATTGTTTCTTCAACAAGATCCAAGGTTTTATTAGCAGCTTTATTCGTCATATCAACGACATAAGCTAAGCGATCCGAAGCATCTTCAATTTTTGAAACGTCTTCATTAGAAGAGGCATTAGCAGTATCAATATGAAAGTTTCGTATTGACTCATGCAAAGTGCGCGTTAAGCGCCCTACTTCTTGATATAAAGTTTTGTCACGTGTTTCATTTAGCTCAGAAATAATAGCCAAAGCGCCCGCAACGTTGCCACTATCAACAAGCTCTTTTAATTGATTCGCCTGTGCTTTGAGCCGGTCTTCAAACTCAAGCGTGGTTGCACCACCTAAAGATTTCTTATTTGTCATGCTGCGCCCTTAAGTTAAGAATCGATACGTTCAAATATCTTATCAATTTTTTCCTTTAGCACTGCGGCTGTGAATGGTTTAACAACATAACCATTCACACCAGCTTGAGCAGCAGCTACGATTTGATCGCGTTTTGCCTCAGCCGTCACCATTAAAACAGGTAAGGTTTTCAAGTTATCATCCGCCCGCACATGACGTAACAAATCGATACCAGTCATACCTGGCATGTTCCAATCTGTCACTAAAAAGTCATATTTTCCTGTCTGCAACATCGGTAAGGCAGTATTACCATCATCTGCCTCATCTGTGTTTGCAAAACCAAGATCCCGTAATAAATTCTTAATAATTCTCCGCATTGTAGAAAAATCATCTACAACCAGGATTTTCATATCTTTATTCAAGTCGACCTCCACTCATGTCGATACCCGAAATTTCTATTAAACACCTAAAAACAATTGTAATCATCGCTCTTAAGGTAGCCAGTTTTTAACACTTATTACCCTTATTTGAGTATTATTCAAACAAGAGCCATTCAATCTGTTACTTTTTTGATCAAATTAATACGTCTAATTTTTATCATTTGTTTTAGCTTAGCTGGAAAATAAATTAAAGCACTGTTTTTACAAGAAAAGGTTTACACCCAGGCACTCATTCTTGAACGTAAACGAATAGCTGCTTGCGAATGTATTTGACTCACCCGTGATTCACTAACTTCAAGGATCAATCCAATTTCTTTTAAATTCAGTTCTTCTTCATAATACAAGGATAAAACAAGCCGCTCTCTTTCCGGCAGAGTATCAATTTCATTTGCTAAGTGAGATTTAAATGACGCATCTTGAAAAGATCGGTCGGGGGAAGCTGACTCTCCAACCAAGCTTTCACTCAACACATCACCTTGCTCACTCAGTTCTTCAAAACTAAATAATTTTCCACCATTACTATCTTTCAAGCATGAGAAATACTCATCCAAGGTCATTCCTAGTTCATGCGCAATTTCTTCGTCCTGTGCATCACGACCTTCACGGTCTTCAACCACCTTTATAGCTTCAGAGATTCGTCGAGAGTTACGATGCACTGATCGGGGAACCCAATCACCTTTACGCACCTCATCCATCATCGAGCCACGAATTCTTATTCCTGCATAGGTTTCAAATGAAGCGCCTTTTGAGGCCTCATATTTTTTTGACGCCTCAAGCAAGCCCATCATACCGGCTTGAATCAGGTCATCTACCTGAATATTTGACGGCAAACGCGCAATCAAATGATGCGCAATTCGTTTAACTAGAGAGGCATGCTGGCGAATTAGGTCATCGGCATGTTTTATTTGATTATCGGTATACATCAAAAATTACTGATAGTTAGTTTTGTTATGAGTTACATTAGCCATTTATCTAAATCCTTTCATTATTACCAAACGACAAGACATGAATGACAATTATCGTAATTTAATTATGTAGAGTCTGTACCAATCGCTCTATAAAGAACTCTAAATGCCCTCGCGGAGATGAAGGCAAAGGCCAACTGTCTGCTTTTTGAGCTAAAGCTTTGTATGCAATGGACGCTTTCGCTCTTGGGTAAGCATCCGTTACTGCACGCTGCCTCTGTACAGCTTTTCTAACCGCCTCGTCATAAGGAATCGCACCTATGTATTGTAGTGCAACATCTAGAAAGCGCTCAGTAACATTAGTAAGTTTTGCAAAAAGGTGACGACCTTCATCTTGAGTTCGTACCATATTCGCCAAGACACGAAAACGATTCATGTCATAATCACGATTCAATAACTTTATAAGCGCGTAAGAGTCGGTAATAGATGTCGGTTCATCACACACAACAACAATTACTTCCTGTGCAGCTCTTAGAAAAGAAACCACTCCATCAGAAATTCCTGCCGCAGTATCAACAATTAGTACATCCAGATCATTCGAAATTTCACTAAAAGCGTTAATCAGACCCGCATGCTCCATTGGGTTCAATGAAACCATTTTTTGCGTTCCAGAAGAGGCTGGTACAATTCTGAGACCATGCGGTCCTTCTAACATGACTTCACGCAAAGAACACTCGCCACTTATTACATCAGCAATGTTTCGCTTTGACGTTAATCCCAGAAGCACATCAATATTGGCCAATCCTAAATCGGCATCCAAAAGCACTACCCTGCGCCCCATTTGAGAAAGCATCAGCGATAGATTTATTGAAACATTACTTTTACCGACACCGCCTTTACCACCAGTGACCGCAATTACTTGAACCGGGCTAGAATTCGCCATACCGGTTTGTACCCTCTTTACAGCTAGCAACGAATATTGGATTCGTTGCAGGTATTTATGAATTCGTGATGACACAATAATCACGATTATTTATTTTTTGAATTTTCTACATTAAGCAGTATGAAACATAAATGAATCTTGGCCTAGATCTGACTCATTTGAGTTGATTGTCACCCATCGCTCCGAACTATTCAATAAAGCTTGCGCTCGCTCAAACAAATCTTTCTTTTTCATTAGGTGTATATCTTCAGGTACACGCTGACCATCCGTGAAATAGCTCGCTTTTAAACGCGTATCTATTAAGAAACTTAAAGCTTCGCCTAGACTAACCGCCTCATCAACTTTAGTAATAATAGCACCTGATAGCCCAACCACTTTATAATTATAATAATTTGAACACATTACTTGATATTGTCCAACCGCAGAAACCACTAAATAGCTCTTTATATCATGTTTAGACATCTTTAATTCTTGTAACTGTTCAGACCAACAAGCATCTGAATGCATCAAACCAGCCGTATCAATTAATACCATTTTTTTATGACTTAGTGTATCTAATATCGCATCTAAGTTATTCGTTTCATCTACTGTATGAACAGGCACATTTAATATTCGACCAAAAACCTTTAACTGTTCATGCGCAGCGATACGATAGCGGTCAGTAGTTACCAAAGCGACACTTTCAGCGCCATACTTCATCACATAACGCGCAGCCATTTTACCAATTGTCATCGTTTTCCCACTACCAGTTGGTCCAACCAATGCCACCACACCACCATGATCAATAATTTCTGTACGGTCAACTGTCACAGCTCCTTCGATCTGATGACTTACCTTTTCCCAAGCGCTTTCAAAATCTAATTGTTCTTTAATCGATTCGACAAGTGACTTTTGAATCGGCACAGAGATGCACAATGACTGTAAAGTTTTTTCAACCTGCTGCTGTAACAAACTAGATGCCCTAGTCTTTTTTATTGATTCTGAATTAGAAGGCTGGTGGCTAATCATGCCTTTTATTTCCAGAATTTCAGCACGCATCTCTGAAAGCTCTATCCAATCAGATTCTTTATGCTCCCCCCCCCCTCCACTTGTTATATCACTATTCTCATTAATGTTGTTTTGCTCAGCTAATTCAACATAATGCTTTCTTTCAAGTTCCTGGTTACGTTTAGATTTTACATTTTCAATTTTGCGTCGTGCTGTATCCATCTCTCTTTGCAATTTAACATGTTTATCCGCATACATCCGAGCCAATTGAGATGGGTTAGGCTCACCTTGCGTGATCAAACTAGGTACAGCATCATCTTGAGTCACTAGCTCTTCTTCGTAGTCTAAAGCAGCAACCAGTTCAATACCTCCATCAACTTTAGTATTTGATAAAATAACGGCATCTGGGCCTAAGTCTTCTCTCACCATACGAAGCACATCTTGCATGGATGTTGATAAAAAGCGTTTTACTTTCATAATTACCTACCAGATTTTATTCATCAAAGTTTTAGTCAATTTATTGACCCACCGTCGAAACGATGGTTACTTGCTTATTGCTTGGAATCTCTTGATAAGAAAGCACTTTAAGTTGCTCACTCCCAAACCTTACAAACTTCGCTAAAACAGGCCTTAAAGGCGCTGAAACAAGCAATATAGCGGGTTTACCAAGCATCTCCTGACGCTGAGCTGAGTCCGCTAAAGAACGCTGTAATGATTCAATAATTCTTGGCTCAAGCATTAAGCCTATATCATCACTCGCGCCATTTTTTTGTGACTGCTGTACAGACTTAAGCAATAATTGCTCCAACTCTGGCTCTAATGTAATAACAGGTATTTCAGGCTCAGCCCCACAAACCCCTTGAACAATCATACGCTTCATACCTTGACGGCACGCCTCAGTTAACAACACACCATCAACACTCTTAGGCATAACATTCACTAATGCTTCAGCAATCGAGCGCATATCTCGTATTGGCACGTCTTCTAGCAATAATGTTTGTAGTACCTTTAGAAGTAAGCTGACAGTTATCGTATTTGGCACCAACTCTTCTGAAAGCTTAGGCGATGCCTTTGCAAGTTGGTCTAACCATTGCTGAACCTCTTCATGTCCGATCAACTCACTTGCATGTTTCTGCAACACTTGATTAAGATGCGTAGCAACCACCGTGCTGGAATCAACAACGGTATAACCCAAGGTTTGAGCATGATCTTTTTGCGTTGGTTCAATCCAAATAGCATCTAGACCAAAAGCCGGGTCACGCCCCTCTATACCTTCAATTTTACCGAAGACTTGCCCTGGGTTTATAGCCAAGTCACGCTCAGGATGTATTTCTGCTTCAGCAATAGTCACACCCATCAGAGTTATGCGATAGACATTTGGCATAAGGTCTAAATTATCCCGAATATGCACAGATGGCATAAGAAACCCCAGTTCCTGTGAAAGCTTCTTACGAACGCCTTTAATTCTGCCAAGAAGCTGTCCACCTTGTGACTTGTCGACAAGAGGAATTAAGCGATACCCTACCTCCAAACCAACAATATCGACCGCGACAACATCATCCCAACCTAATTCCTTATGTGACTCTGCACCACCATCTGGAGCACTAGGCATATTTTGACCAGCAGGTGCTGCAGCACCTCCTGTCTGTGCTGGAGCCCCCGCTGAAGTTCGCGGCGCTGCACTACTAGATTCATCCCCACCTTTTTCTAACTTTTTATCACCATACCAGGCCAGTCCGGCTAAGCCTCCACCCAAACCAAGAAATACAAGGTGAGGCATACCTGGAACCAGCCCCATAATAATCAAAACACCTGCAGCCACATACAAAGCCTTTGAAGACAAAAACATTTGATTCATGACTTGAGTCGACATGTCTTCCAAGCTATTTACGCGCGTCACCATAATGGCTGCCGCTGTAGAAAGTAGCAAAGAAGGAATTTGAGCGACCAAACCATCACCAATGGTTAATAACGAGTACTTTTCCATCGCATCATTAAATTCAAGGTCGTGCTGCATCATACCAATACTTAAACCACCAATTATATTGATGGCGAGAATCATTAAGCCTGCAACCGCATCACCACGCACAAACTTACTTGCGCCATCCATAGAACCGTAAAAATCGGCCTCTGTGGCAATTTCTTCACGTCGAAGTTTGGCTTCGTCCTGCTCAATAATCCCAGCATTCAAATCAGCATCAATCGCCATTTGTTTACCGGGCATAGCATCTAAGGTAAATCGAGCACTAACCTCAGATACTCGTCCTGCACCTTTTGTGACTACCACAAAGTTAATAATCATTAGTATCGCAAATACGACGAGACCAACTGCATAGTTTCCACCAATAACCACTTCGCCAAACGCCTCTATTACCTTACCAGCAGCATCACCTCCTTGGTGACCTTCAAGCAAAACAACACGTGTTGAGGCAACATTTAAAGCAAGTCGCATCAATGTGGAGATTAAGAGAATGGTTGGAAAAACTGAAAAGTCCATTGGACGAAGCGAATAGACACAAACTAACAAAACGACCAACGCTAAAGCGATATTAAAAGTGAACAATAGATCAAGTAGGAATGCCGGAACAGGCAGCATCATCATCCCAAGGATGGCCATAAGGATCACTGGAATGGCAACATTTCCCTGCGTGATCAATTTAAATTGCTGTAAGACTGCTGCTTGCTGCATAGGCTTTAAATAATACCGGTCACAAATAGTATGTATTTGTACCTGTCATTTTTATGACAAACACAAAGGATTACAAGACTATCAGCAAGAAACGAACCACCTTGCGATAAACATCTATTTTATAAATAGTATTATTTAAATTATGAAGCGCTATTCATCAGAGCGAAGATCATCAGGTATTGGAAAGTCAGGCATTCCAGGCTTCGCTATAACACGACGACGAAACTGCTTAAGCTGAAAGATATAGGCGAGTATTTGAGCGACTGCCATGTACAAACCACTAGGTATTTCTTGGCCTATTTCAGAATGGTGGTATACCGACCTTGCTAGCGGTGGTGCAGAAACAATTTCAACATCATTCGCTTTGGCGATTTCACGAATTTTGAGCGCTGTTTGATCATTCCCTTTTGCCAATAACACTGGCGCAGCATCTTTTTCAGGGTTATACCTCAGCGCTACGGCATAATGAGTAGGGTTGGTAATAACGACATCCGCCTCAGGCACATCTGCCATCATACGTCGTTGTGCAACCTCTCTTTGTAACTGCCTTATTCGACCTTTTACTTCAGGCTTCCCTTCAGTGTCCTTATATTCATCCTTAACTTCTTGCTTTGTCATTTTAAGATTTTTATGGTGATCATAAATCTGAAAAGGGACATCAGCCATTGCAATAACAATCATCGTACAACTCAAATAGAAGAAGCTCCAGCCTAATATTTGAACCGCATGCGTCATTGCTAATATGACACTTTCTTGACTTAGGCCAAGTAACTCATCTGTTTGTGCATCTAAGATTAAAACAGCGAAAAATAACACAATACTAACTTTTGCAATCGCTTTTAATAACTCCACCAAAGCCTTTAACGCAAACATGCGCTTAAGACCCTTTAAAATACTCATACGACTAAATTTTGGCGCCATTGCTTTTGCTGACAACAACCAACCACCAAGTGCAATCGATCCAATGATAGAGCCGAAAAATAAAGCGAGTAATAATGGCAATAGAACGGTTATTGCTTCTATCACGGCATTCATTAGATAAAGCCCCATTTGATTTGTATCAAATATTGCTTCTCGAGGCAGGGAAAAACTTGAATACATAATATTTTTGATCGAGTTTCCAAGCTCGCTACCGTACATCAGTAAACCACCAGAGCCCACCATCAAAAGAACCGTTGTATTAAGCTCCTTTGATCGGGGAACCTGCCCCTCCTCCTTGGATTTCTCAATACGCTTGGCGGTGGGTTCCTCGGATTTATCTTGACTACTGTCGTCGCCACCTTCAGCCATTCAATCCAGCCTCTTGTATATGTCGTAGAAAAAGAAAAGTTTGCTCACTAATATTTTGAAACTGAGGTATCAGCCCACTAGTACTTACCCATATTATTAATAAACCAAACAATATACCTATGGGAAAACCTAAGGAAAACACGTTCATTTGCGGCGCAGCCCTTGTCATAATACCAAACGATAAATTTACAATCAGCACCGCGGTTACGATAGGTAGGGAAACTAGCAAAGCCGATACAAACAACCAACTTATACGCATAATCATTTCCCAAAGAAGGTCCATACCAAAACCCCCCTCCCCTAATATTTTTATTGCAATGGGCCACGCTTTAAAACTTTCGATGACCACTTCAAACATCACCAAATGACCATTCATTGCAAGAAATATTAAGGTTACCGCAATCAAATATATTTGAGATAGCACAGCAACAGATACACCATTACTTGGGTCAATCATTGATGCAAAGCCTAGCCCCATCTGCATAGCGATCATTTGACCTGCTATCACAAACACCTGCATAAACAATACAAACATGAAACCAAAAAGCGAACCGATAAAAATCTGCTGAAGCGTTATATAAAAGGCGTCAAAAGAAAAAACTTCGACTTGAGGAACGGCAGGTAATAGCGGGGCAACCACTAAGGTCATCAAAACAGCCAAGCCTAACCTGATGCGCATCGGGACAAGCTGAGTCCCAACAATAGGAATAACCATTAAAAAGCTGGCAATACGAAATAGCGGCCAAACAAAAGAGCCAACCCAAGCCGCTATTTGCACATCAGTAAATTGCATCATTCACCCAATTAACATGGGAATGTTTCGATACAAACGCTCAGAGAATTCCATTATTTGCTGCATCATGTAGGGCCCAGCAGCAACAATTACAAACAACGTGACCAATAACTTAGGTAAAAAACTCATTGTTTGCTCATTAATAGAGGTAGCTGCCTGAAAAACACTAACAATTAAACCAACAATCAAACCAGGCACAAGTATAAGTGTCACAAGCTTTAGGATCAAAAAAATAGCTTCCCGAACCAAATCTATAGCAACTTCTGGGGTCATATCAGACGCCTCCTATTAACAGCTCTATACACCAAAACTAGCCGCTAACGTTCCTATTACTAGCGCCCAGCCATCAATTAATACAAAGAACATTATTTTAAAGGGTAAAGAGATAATTATTGGCGATAGCATCATCATCCCCATCGCCATTAAAACACTCGCTACAACCAAGTCTATAATCAAAAAAGGCAGGAATAAAATAAAACCAATTTGAAACGCCGTTTTTATTTCACTAGTCACAAAGGCTGGCATAATGACCCAGAAAGGCACATCTTCCAAAGTGTCATACTGTCCACCTGAAATTCTAACGAAAAGCCCAATATCATCTTCGCGTGTTTGCCGTATCATAAATTCTCTAAAAGGCCCACTCGCTTTTTTAGCTGCCTCAAGTGGCGCTAGCTCTTCTGCCATATAAGGCTGTATTGCTTCAGTGTTCACTTTTTCTAAAACAGGTGACATGATAAAAATCGTTAAAAATAAGGTTAAACCCAAAATAACTTGATTTGAAGGCGTTTGTTGCAGACCGAGCGCTTGCCTAAGAATAGAAAATACAATGATGATTCGTGTAAACGATGTCATCATCATGAGCATCGCAGGTAAAAAAGTAAGCGCAGTCATCAACGCCAATACTTGTAGTGTCACACTGTAAGACTGTGAACCATCCTGATTTGTCACCAAATTTAGCGCAGGAATACCAACATCTGCGCCAAAAGCAGTACCGGCTAAAAGCATCAGAACAGTCGAAAAGAGTAGTTTATGCACGGTCATCACTAGAGGACTTAGCCTTTTTTAATATTTGTTGTAATTTCTCAGAAAAATCACTCTTTGGAAAACCTTTGGAAAGAGATTTCCCCGTATCATCCCTGCCAACTCCATTGCTCCCATTATCCACAACAGGTTCGTCAAAGGTATGTAAGTGGTTAATATTTTGCGTCGTCACACCCACTAAAAACTGTTGCCCTTTAACATCGATTAAAGCAACACGCTCTCTAGCTCCCAATGCTACAGAAGAAAGCACACGCATATCGCGCCCTCCCGCCATATTAAAACCACCAAAACGCTTAACAAACCATGCCAAGCCTAAAATCAAGCATACAATTCCAAGTAACATGAGTACCACGACAGGCCAATTAGATAGTTTCGATATGCTAGGTTTTGTTGTTGCTCTCTTCTCTGGCAAGAGGTCTGTATATTTAGCACTAACAGCACCATCAACTCTTTTTTCACTACTTACCTGAGCTGTATTTTTATCGACTTGCTGAGTAACTACCTCTTCAGCACACAAGCCTCCACACAAAAATAAAAATATTGTCAGGCAAAAAATACGCACTAGCTCAGCCGCCTAATTCGTTCACTCGGGCTCACAACATCAGTTAAGCGTATACCAAACTTATCATTCACCATCACCACCTCACCATGCGCAATCAAAGTACCATTGATCAGCACATCTAAGGGCTCTCCTGCTAATCGATCTAATTCTATAACCGACCCTTGATTCAACTGCAACAAATTGCGGATTGGAATGGAGGTATTCCCCACCTCCATTGAAATAGTAACGGGGATATCTAAAATCACATCTAAATCAGGCGCACCCTCCACTTGCTTGTGCGGTGCTGCAGAAAATGATTCTAAAGGAGCCGACTGAATATCATCAGGTTCACTCTTATCAATTGCTTCAGCCTCAGCCATCGCTGCTGCCCACTCATCTTCGGCACTGCCTTCCGAGTCACCTGATTCTTCCATTGCGGCTTCCCATTCAGAGGCTAACTTTTCATCTTCACTGCCACCTTCCGGCGGTACATCTTTCTCACTCATCGCCTTCTACCATCTTTGAAATAACATTGGGTCGTTCAATTTTTTCAATAACTTTTGCTGCATAAGACCCGTCACACTGACCTAACTGAGCCTTAAACATAGGAATTTTGCTTGCAGTAATCGTTACCAATTCAGGCAACTCTATAGGAATAATATCACCAGCCTTTAAATTCGACACATCACGCAGAGAAATTTTATTCTCAAGCACCGTTGCATTTAACGGAACATTCGCTGCCAATAAATCTTTCTTAATCGTATTCATCCAACGTTCGTCAACATCATCAACATCACTTTGAACACCCGCATCTAAAACTTCACGAATAGGCTCAATCGTGGAATAAGGAATAGCTAAATGAAGGTCGCCGCCACCACCATCGAGTTCAATATGAAAAGTACTCACTACAATCACTTCACTTGGGCTAACGATATTAGCCATTGAGGGATTGACTTCAGAGTTTACATAGTCAAATTTTATCTTAAATACAGAGCGCCATGCCTCCTCCATATCAACAAAAATTTGTTCTAAAACCATATGAACAACACGAATTTCTGTTGGTGTAAATTCACGACCTTCTATTTTTGCATGCCTACCATCACCACCAAAAAAGTTATCAACTAATTTGAACACTAACTTGGCATCAAAGATAAATAAACCGGCACCTCTTAATGGGCGAATTTTGACAATATTTAAACTGGTGGGTACATATAATGTATGGACGTATTCACCAAACTTCATTATTTGAACACCACCTGTTGACACATCAGCATTACGGCGTAACAAATTAAATAAGCTTATTCGGGTATAACGGGCAAAACGTTCATTGATCATTTCTAGCGTAGGCATTCGCCCACGCACTATTCTATCCTGACTGGCTAAGTCATAGTTTCGTATGCCTTCTGCATCGGCGTCGTCTTCGGTATCAACATCACCGTCATCAACCCCATGTAAAAGCGCATCTATCTCGTCTTGTGATAGTAAATCTTGCACGTTAGAACTGCCAAGTTATTATGAGCGTTACCGTATTAAACATTACAAAAGAACACTGTAATTTACTGTAATACGAAGTTTGTAAAAAATATATTTTCTATACCTTCAGCACCTTCACCTTCAAGCACTTCATTTATTACATCAACCGTTTGCAAGCGGAGCGCCTCTTTTCCTGCCTCGGTTTGAATCGTAGCAAAATCAAGGCCGCTATATGCTGAAATAACCTTCGAACGAATGAAGGGCATGTGATGCTCTAAAGCATCTAACGATGAAGCATCTCTACTTGAAACCGTCATTGAAATTTGCATATAACGCTGTCGGCCATCCACGTTAAAAGTCACAAGAAATGGAGGATTAATACTGGAATAAGTAGCAGGGGCCAGTGGTTCCTCAACCTCCTCGACAGTTTCTTCAGCCACTGCTGACGGCTCATCATCGCCCAGTAGAAAAACCGTTACGCCAATCGATGCAGCAATCGCGATCACCGAAACTATCGCAATAATAATAATTAGTTTCTTTTTAGATTTTCCTTCACCGTTTTCACTTTCTTCATTGTTTTCTTCTTCAGCCACGCCACTATCCTGTCATTTAATTAATTACAGAAGCATTCAAAATATACCCAGCAAACAATATGCCAGTCTTGAATACAAAAGGGTCAAAACTCTGCATCTACACAAATGTAGGTAAACGATTTTGACCATTAAAACGTAATTGTAGCGTAAAGCTATCTATAAAGAAGGAGAAAGTAAAATAACATCACTAAAAACAAATTACTGAAAGTTAACTAAGCATAAAAGTCGACAATACGGCTGGATACGCTTGAAGTTTGAGCCAAATCATCGGACACGTCCCCCAACAAATCATTTTGAGAGCCCGAACCAGTCTTTCCATTTCCCCCAGACTCATCCCTATCACTATCTTTTTCAGCATACTGGCCTCCAGACTCATCAGAACCAACTGAAACCTCGGCTAAATCTACTCCATTAGACTCCATCATATCCCTTAGACGATGAACGTTTGATTCAAGCATATCTCTAACGGTACTATTTTGTGCATGAAAAGTAACGGCAGCTTGATCATTTTGAACATTAATTTTAACCTCAATAGGACCAAGGTCTGCAGGGTTTAAATGAATTTCAGCTGATTGAATTGCTCGCCCTGTAAGCCAAACAATTTTTTGTCCCATTTCATCACCCCACTCAGGGTCCTGAACATTTGTCTCAAGCGAAGTTGAATATTGCTTTAAACCGGCACCTTGTAACTTCGATTGTATTTCTGAGAATTGACTTTTAGAGGAATCACTCCTCTCAAGAATACGGCTAGGCTCTATAAGATCGCCGGCTTCAGAATCAAGTGAACCAAAAGATTCAAAAGAGGCTTTAAATTGAGCATCCGTTTCAGATTGAAGACTATTTACTGCCCCCACCATCAAGCCAGAATTACTCCCTCCACGGTCTAAGGTAGTTGAGGTACTAGCTGAATACCCCGCATTAACTGCGCCGACAGTACCGCCCGCTTGACTACCAGCGACACTAACCTCTTGATTAACAAGGATATTTTCTCCTTGACTACCGTTAGCAAACCTCCCCCATGCTTTTATATTTGCGTTATTTTGATCGATTGAAACAAATGAGGCCGATACATTCGCTAACTCACCACCCAGAACACTTGAGCTCCCTACACCAGCACTCAACTTTAACTCTGCACTTGTGTCTAATTCATTTACTTGTTGTTCACTCAAAAAACCTTCAACTACTTGCTGAAGTGTCAACGCTGCATCAGATGTTTTTACTTCAGAACTCATCAAAGATGAATCCAATAGCGGCCCTCCCCCCTCTCCAGAGGATAAAGGCGGCAATGTCTCACCTTCTTTGGATAAAGTTTGCCCTTCAATAAACTCTTGTATTTGATTCGCTATTTCTGGGTTTTTCTCTAACTGATCAAACAATGCTGGATTGTCATTAAGCAGGTTTTTCCATCCCTCTAAGCTAGCACTCTGCATTGCTTCAGGCCCCTGAGATAATGCTAAGCCATTTAAAATATCAACAAACTCCCCCTTAAGCTCTTGATTTACAGTGACTAACGGTGAGTTATTATTAATTCCCGACAGATTACTTGTCGCTACAAGCCCTTGACTGGGTGGCGTAAATGAAGAACTTCCTGCTTGGCTACTAGGCGCACTATTTGCAACCTTAGCTTGGTTTGGCAATATATTTTGAGAAGAGAGTAAGATTTGTTGCATAGCTCAAGCCAACCTTAAATAATCTAAATGAAAGAGTTATCTTTGGTATAGCTAAATTCGGGCCAATTTTAAAAGTGTTGCTTGAAGTCTATTAAATTCTTCACAAATACTCACTAGTTCAGGATCAATTTCAGCAAAAATATCATTACGCGCAGTCCTCTCTATCTGCAAACAATGATCTGCAAGTAGTTCTGCACCAATATTTCGACAACTTCCTTTTAAACTATGAATACTAATGACAAAAGCATCATTATCCTTCGTATTTAATTGTTTTTTTAATGACGAGATTAAGTCTTCAGAATGAGACACAAAAGTTCTAACAAACTCAGGAAATTCATCTCCTAGCATAAGTGCTAATTCATTAATTTGAGCTTCATTTAAATGTTCTATACTCATAATAAATTGTTATCTTTCATTTTTTTCCAACGATAAACAGCTTCTGCTGTATTGCCATTCCCCTCATAAACAATTGACTCACATAACCTTGTTAGCAAGGGAATGCCTCTTCCAGACATTTGCGATGCTTTTGGTATATCTAAATCTATTGCATTAAAATCAAAGCCTTCCCCAGTATCAACAACACGGATCACTAACATTCCCCCTGCTGCATCAGGCAAGTGTCTCAAAGATATATTAAGACTCTCTCCTGATAAATTATTAAGGCGTTCATTTCGTAAATTATAATATTGCTGAAATCCGTCAGCAGAGTTTTTCAGTTGTGAGTCTAGGCCTAACAAGCCATGATCAATACCATTCGTAATCAACTCAGATAAAACCATACATACATCATTATTGAAAACCCTTAACTCAGGTACCTCCATCGTGATGTGAAGCATTAACGGTATTGGGTTGAAATCACGAATTGTCTGATTAAACATTTCGAAGCTCATCGACCAATCGCGCGCACCACGTAAATCACTATTTTTAACCAACTCATGCTGATTAGAAATTACATCTTCAGAAATCATCTGAATTTCTACAAAAGTTACATCATCAATATTTGACATATGTCTTTCGAAGCTTAGCTTTTCTTGCTCAAGAATATGTGAAAAAACTTCCTCTGGGTCATTATTTATTAATAGATACTCAGCAAAACCATTTAATGAAAACTCTTTATCTTCAGAGTCTTTTAAATCAACAATTCCATCTGAAAACAAATAAACACGTTCCCCTACTTTCATATCACACTCAATACATTCAGCATTAAATTCCTCAGCAGGTAAAATCCCTAAAGGTAAGTACAGAGACTTAAAAGGATGAACATTTCCGTTATTCTTTTTCAATAAAACATCGAGCAAGCCACCATTCCATAATTTAATTCTCTCCCAAGAGTAGTTAATATCTACAATGCTTGCACAGCAAAAGAACCCTATAGGCAAAATGGTATTTAGCTTCTGGTTTATTTCAGAGATAATTTTCTCTATCCCAAACCCTTTGGCAACCAAATCATAAAAAATTTCAGCGACAGGCATAGCACCAATTGCTGCAGGTAAACCATGGCCTGTAAAATCCCCTAGAAAAACAATCATGCCACCAGAAGGCTTTCTTGATGCGAGTAGCACATCACCATTAAAAACAGACATAGGTGATAATAAGTGTTTTATATTAGAAGCTCCTAAGCAACCAAGATGCGCAACATTATCAAAGACTTTTTTAGCAATTTTTTGTTCTTGAAGGAGGTGCTCATTTCGACGAGTAATTTCATCTCGCTGTGTTTGAACCGTACGATGCAAAATAACCATCCGCTTGAATGCTTGTATTTTTGCTGCAATTACAATTGAACTATAGGGTTTTGAAAGAAAATCATCACCTCCGGCCTCAAGACATGAAACAAGCGATATATCATCATTTAATGAAGTTAAGAAAATAATAGGAACAAAATCGTCACCGACCAACAACTTAATTCTTTTTGCTGCCTCAAAGCCATCCATTTTAGGCATCAAAGCATCCATCAAAATAATATCAGGCTTCTCTTTTACGAATAAGTCAATTGCCTCAAATCCGTTATGCGCGATAAATGTTTGGTAGCCTTGATCTTTAACAAGTTTATTAATAATTAAACAATCGGCTATATTGTCTTCAGTAATCAAAACTTTAAGTTGCGGCGTTTCACTCATTACACGTCCATTAATGTGCAATATTCATAATTTTTAGTCACTTAAGTATTCAAGTAACTAAAATAAAAAAACTAGCTAATCTGAGCCGAAAGGCTTACTAAGCAGCGCTAATTTCAAACATTTGATCAAAGTTAGAAATTTCAAAAATTTTAAATACATCTTCATTGCAATTTATGATCTTAATGATCGCCTCACTTCCAGCATGATCCCTTAACAACAAAAGCATACCTAAAGCAGAGCTATCCAAATAGGTAGTTTTAGCCATATCGACATAGTATTCCTTTACACTCGAATCATTTTTATCGTACGACTCGCGAAAGTCTTGATGAGATCCAAAGTCAAATCGACCCTGAATGCCTATTTTCATTACGTCGCCAGAGGCGGACAAGTGAGATACGATAGACATATACTCTCCTTAACAGTCGTTATTTATTTTTCACAGGCTTGAAGTAAGCTGCTTCTGATTTTTTTTATCGGCAAAACATGCTGAACAGCACCGAGCTTCACGGCAGCTCCAGGCATTCCCCATACCACACTGCTTGCCTCATCTTGAGCAAAGGTAGTACCTTGATGATCCAATATACCTTTTAAACCATTCGCTCCATCGTTCCCCATACCCGTCAATATAGCCGCAACAACATTTTTACCCACAGATGAGATTGCTGATTGAAACAATACATCAACCGATGGTTTATGCCCGTTCACTTTTTCGCCATCATCTAAAGCTGTAATTAGCCGACCGTTCTTTTCGAGAATTTTTAAATGGAAATCACCTGGAGCAAGATAAGCATTTCCTGGCTCTAAGGGCATTCCAGCTTTTGCTTCTCTCACTGTAATTGCACAAGCTTTATTTAAACGCTCTGCAAGTGACGCACTAAATGCAGCAGGAATATGCTGAGCCATTAAAATAGGTGGACAATTAATTGGCATTTCAAACAAGACCTCTCTAATCGCTTCAGTTCCACCCGTTGAGCTACCAATACAAATCACTTTAGTTGACCAAAACTTTGTATTGTTACCTTGTACATCACCACTTGAAACAATACTAGCTGAACTTATAGGGTTCGTAAAACTTTCACGAGCAGTCATATTTGATTGCGCTGCATTCCTTAACTTCTCTTGAATAACCTCTGCATAATCCCCCAAATTGCCCCAAGAACCACCTTTAGGCTTAGCAATGTAGTCGACTGCCCCTATTTCGAGCGCATCCAAAGTTGCTGGAGCGCCATGCTCCGTTAACGTTGAAATCATGACGACTGGCATCGGTCTCAGTCGCATCAAGTTTCGTAGAAAAGTAATACCATCCATTTTAGGCATTTCAATATCTAGCGTTAGAACATCTGGGTTAAATTGCTTTATTTTGTCACGAGCATCGATAGGATCTACCGCACAAGCAACCACTTCCAAATCTGGCGCTGATGAAATAATTTCAGTTAAAACTTGCCTAATCAGCTCTGAATCATCAACCACCAATACTTTAATTTTACCCAAACTTCATCTCCAAACACGTTATATATTGTAATAAATATTATGAGAACAACTCAACATCACCACTTATATCAGGTTTATTATTCAGCTTACGACTATAAGTATTTTCTCTTTGCATTAATGTATCGTTCGTTGTTTCTCGAAGCTTTCGAATTTTTACAGCGCCTGTATCTGGGAAATAGAGTACTTTTCGCGGATAGATATCACCAACGTCTTGCGCTTTAATTTCAAAATTTTCCTGATAAACATATTTTCGAACAAAATCTATATTCCGCTCACCAATATCCGTCAAATTAGACAGTACATTTCCACCACCAAATACTTTTATTTCTAAGTTCCTACGCGTGCCACCCAGCTTAAGAATCTCATTAATTAAATACTCCATTGCCCAGTTTCCATAACGTAAAGCAGAACTAGCGCCATCCCCCCAATTTTCAGTTGAGTGATTTCCTTGCTGAGGTAGCATAAAATGGTTCATTCCCCCCACACCTAACTGCACATCCCTAATACAAGCTGAGATACAAGACCCTAAAACTGTGACAATCATTTCCCCACTTCGACTAACATAAAACTCACCCGGCATAATTTTCGCCGCAGGGACTTTCATATTTTTATCCCAATATCGGTTGATATGTTCAAAACCTGGCAATACTTCCGGCAATGGTTGAACTTCCGCCATTATTTATAATTCCTATTAGTTTATATTGCCGATGCTTAGCTTATGATATTTTTTGGTATATGGTCTTACCAATTGAGCGAAACCGATTACAAGTGCGGTCAAGATTTTCTGAATGACCTATAATCAAATATCCGCCATCTTTTAGCATATCGGCATAACGATCAAATAACACAGCTTGCGTTTCTGCATTAAAATAAATCACAACATTTCGGCAAAATATAAAATCAAACGGCCCTTTCATTGGCCATTTTTCTAATAAATTCAGCCTTTTAAATCGTATTAAACTCTGAAGCTCAGGTTTTACTTTTACAATATCGGGATGATTTTGATCTTTAAGGAAGCTTTTTTTCTTATATCCGATTTTTACTGACTCAACCCTCTCAATATCGTAAACACCTTGCTGTCCTTTTTGTAGCACCTTAGAATCAAGGTCTGTCGCTAGTATTTTAAAATCCCAACCCTGTAAGTCCATGTTTTCCATAAACGTAATCGCTATGCTGTACGGTTCCTCGCCCGTAGAACAGCCAGCTGACCAAACTCTGATTTTTTTAGTGTCTACATTAGTTTTCAGTAATTCTGGTATAAGCGTTGTCGATAAAAAATCAAAATGATGCTCTTCTCTAAAAAAAGAGGTTAAATTTGTCGTTATTGCATTGATAAACTTACTAGTTTCTTGGTTTATGTCATTTTTCACTAAATCAATATAATCACTTACGCTAGTCAGTCCTACATCACGCAAACGACGAGCAAGACGTCCATAAACCATATCTCTTTTGTGAGGCCCTAAAACAATCCCGGTGAATTCATACGCTAGGTCACTAATCTGTTTAAAATCAGCATTCGTCATCGTAAATTCACGTTGTAAGTTTTGAGAACCTAGCTCCACACTACTCATCCCTCTGATAATCCTTTTTGCTCAATTTTAAGAAAAAATATTAACCACGCGAAAGATGACGTTCAGATACTACGTCTGTATCAACAATAAGCTGCTCAGTTAATTCAAGTAAAATAACCATTTTTTCGTCTGTACTTCCTAGGCCTTTCACATATTGAGCCTGCTTAGTTTGTGATAACTCAGGAGAGGGTTGAATGTTAGATTTTGAGAAGTTATAAACATCAGACACCGCATCAACCGCGATACCCATAATTTTTTCGTTTTTTTCAGTCTGAACTGACATTATGATGACAACTGAGGAGCTACCATAAGAAACAGCTTCCACACCAAAACAATGCCTTAAGTCTATAATCGGAGCGATCGTTCCACGTAAATTTGTAAACCCCAGAACTTGGCTTGGCGAGTTCGGAATTGCAGTAATGGGCTCCCACCCTCGAATTTCCTGAACAGCAAGAATATCCACACCAAACTCTTCTCCAGCCATAAAAAAGGTCAAATATTGGTCACTTGGTTCATCTGATTGCGCTTCGGATAATTCGTTATTAATTTTGTCTAGGTCTTTAATAGTTTCATTATTCATATTACTTAGCCTTTACGCATTTTTTATGCTGCTTCATTATCGTTAGCGTCACTAATTTTCTTATACGTATCTCTGCCTACTCCAGCAAGCTTAATTAGTCCGCTTATATCTAGAATTAGCGAAACAGTACCGTCCCCTAAGATAGTTGCGCCCGACACGCCATGAACAGGACGATAATTTTCTCGAATGCTTTTGATGACTACTTGTTGCTGACCAAGTAAATCATCTACCAGAACAGCAATTTTAATGTTATCGCCTTCGACGATAACAAGTAGCCCATCTTCGACAGTTTCATGCTTTGGTTTTACATTAAAAACATCCCAGAGCTTAACGATAGGTATATATTCATTCCGCAGACGTAATACATCACAGCCGCCAGAAACACGGTGAATCATTTGATCATGAGTCTGAATCGATTCGACAATAGAAACCAAGGGAAAAATATAAACCTGCTCACCAACGCTAATTAACTGTCCATCAAGAATAGCGAGCGTTAACGGCAAACGAATAGTAAATACGCTTCCCTCACCTTCTTTCGACTCAACCTCTACTGAGCCATTAAGTTCCTGAATATTCCTTCTCACGACGTCCATCCCGACACCCCGCCCTGAAATATCCGTCACCGCCTCAGCAGTGGAAAACCCAGGCAAGAAAATCAAATCATTGATCTGATCGTCTGAAAGGTTATCGCTAGCTGACACTAAACCATTTTCAATTGCTTTTGATCGAATTCTTTCTTTATTTAATCCCGCACCATCATCAATGATCTGAATAATAATATTTCCACCTTGATGGAAAGCATTTAGTGTAATTTTCCCCATTTCATCCTTACCAGCGGCTAGCCGTTGCTCTGGCAACTCTAAACCGTGATCCAACGAATTTCTAACAAGGTGCACTAAAGGATCACCAATTCGCTCCATCACTGTTTTGTCTAATTCTGTTTGTTCTCCTAATAAAACTAGTTCAACTTTCTTATTTAAATTCTTACTCATATCGTGAACTAAACGAGGAAACCGAGAAAAAGCAAAACTAATCGGCAGCATACGTATGCGCATAACATTCTCTTGCAACTCACGAGTATGCATACTCATCTGCTCTAAACCTTCCATCAATTTAGGTAGTTTTTCTATGCTAAACTCCTTACCTAGTTCGCTTAACATAGACTGAGTTATCACCAATTCGCCGACCATATTAATTAAGTCGTCAATTTTATCTGTTCCAACCCTAATGGAAACATTTTCTGTTTTCGCTTCTTTTTTGGCCACAACTTTTTTAACGACTGAAGACTTAACATCCACAGCGTCACTAGCCGCCATTTCATCACTTTCATCATCAACAGAAATTATTTCATTTTCATCTGAAGCATCCTCTATGGCAGGATTTTCCTGAGTACCTTCAAGCACCTCAGCTTGTAATATAAGCGGTGTAACCACTAACTCCGAGTCATCCACAACCCATTCAAACACTTCATTTACTTGCTCTTGCGTTGCGCTTCCATAAAGCGTTAAATTCCATGCCATATAGCAAGCTTCGGGATCTATATCTGTAATAGAAGGAATTTCGTCTGTTACCGCAATAACTGACAACTCTCCTAACTCTGACAATTCACGAAACATTCGAACAGGGTCATTACCCGTTCGTAAAATATCTAGCTCCGGTTTAAAATAGATCTGCCAACCTTCCACACCCGACTGACTATCTTGAGCATTAGCATCTGCTATTAAATCTGCCTCATTGGAATCATTACTTGTAGCGTTTTCTCCATCAAGCAATACAGTAAAGATAGCTTTCAGTTCATCGGCAACCTCCATATCACAAGGAGTGCCACTTTCAAGCTGGTTGATCATGGTCCGAATACAATCAACAGATTTCAAAAACAAATCGACATGATCTGCTTTCATTTCAAATTGGTCTGAGCGTATTAAATCCAAAAGCGTTTCAACTACGTGTGTAAAACCAGCAATTTCTTGAAAACCAAAAGTTCCGCTCCCACCTTTTATTGAGTGCGCAGCTCTAAAGATCTCATTAATGGTTTCATCATCTATTTCAGATAAATCGATATTGAGAAGTGCGGATTCCATGACATCCAACCCTTCATAACTCTCTTCAAAAAAAACCTGATGAAACTGGCTTAAGTCGACGCTCATAACAAATAACCTGCTCTTTGAGTGTTCACACACGCTTAGGGAAGTAGTATATCTCGGCCAAAATTAACTTTATTTTTATGCCTGTATTTCAAAAATAGCTAGCCCATAACTTTTTTAATGGTTGCGAGCAACTGCTCAGGGTTAAAAGGCTTCACTAGCCACCCTGTTGCCCCTGCATTTTTACCTTGAATTTTTTTATCGCCCGCAGACTCTGTTGTTAGCATAAGAATCGGTGTGAATTTATAATCGGGTAATGTTCTTAAATTTTTGACCAATTCAATGCCATCCATTACAGGCATATTGACATCTGTAAGTACTAAATCAACGGCTCCAGCTTTTGCTTTATCAAGTGCTTTTTGACCATCTTCAGCTTCGATTACATCGTAACCTGCACCCTTTAAAGTAAATGAAACCATCTGTCTCATTGAGGCAGAATCATCAACTGCCAATATTGTTGCCATTATTTTCTCCAGTTATTTCTTAATCAAAATATTAGTATTACGTTATCTTATATTCACAAGTTTAACACTTGCTCCATACCTAAAAGCTTAGCCGCAGCGACTAATTCATCAGAAACACCTTTCCACTCTACCGTCGTACCAGCATTATTCAGATGGACAATAAAACTTGCAATTAACTGCAGAGCAGCAGTATCGACTCGAGTGACTTCTGATGCATAAATTTTAGTAGCGTGGTTCTGCCTTACAATATCTTCCATTTCATGAAACAACGCATCTGCCTTAGCAATATTTACAACGCCATCCAATTTAATACTTTCCTCATTCATCGCAAAACTCTCATCATAGATATTAGTTGTTAATGCAATATATTAATAAATTAACTTTAGTCTGAATTTATAGGATTTCCACTTCCCCTATATTGAAAGTTTGTATTTTTTTTTCGTAAATATTGTCTAAAACGTGCAACTTACAAATATCACCCCTAGTTCCCTAGACACTTAACAGCACTCATAAATGGTATTTCATCCAAAAGTACCGCCATCGAAGTAATTGAGACCTGACACACCTACGTTTATTGGGATTGGGATTGGGATTGGGATTGGGATTATAAATGATGCTTCAGGTAGAACGCAGCTCTAAGCAACTATTTCTACATCTGTATAGAAGAGAATATTTCTGATAGCACTCGAGTAGAATTTACCATTACGGAAGGAGCTGATATACGAACTGAAACAGCCAAACACCTACAGCTTTGAAGACACCTAACCAACAGCGGCCGTATTTAATTCACGAAGATAGATATAAATATGGAGGGCTTCGCGTAACACGAAGCCTGTTAAGAGCCTAACGCATCCAACGCACACGAAAAGAGCGTCCTTTCATTTTTCCGTCACTCAACTTAGTATGCGCGACATTTGCGGCATTAACCTCTACTGCCACGTAGGCTCTATTATCAAATAAGTTAATTTTACCTACTTGATCACCCGCTATGCCACCCTCGCTTGTAAGCGCTCCTAAAATATCCCCTGCACGAAGCTTTTGCTTCTTTCCACCATCTATTTGGAAACAAACCATTGCAGGTGAGTCAATTGGTTTATCAAGATAGTTAATGGATGGCAGATCTTCTGGCCTAACCGTTAAGTTATTTTCTTGCTCGATGACTGATACTTTATAGCTTTCTTTTTCACTATAAAGTGAACAAGCCATACCTGAATTTCCTGCGCGCCCTGTTCGACCCACCCGATGCACATGCACTTCGGAGTCTCGAGAAAGATGATAATTGATCACTAGGTTCAAGGTATCTATATCTAATCCTCGCGCCGCAACATCCGTCGCGACTAAGACCGAAATAGACTTACTCGCAAAACGCACCAAAACCTGATCACGTTCTTTTTGATCTAAATCACCATGAATCGCCATCGCAGAAAATCCACGCCCAAACAACTCATCGGCCACGTCTTGCGTTTCAATTTTAGTATTACAAAAAATAATCGCAGATTTGGGGCGGTGTTTCTGAAGTAACAAGCGGACTGCCACCATACGATGGTCATTATCATCAACTTTGTAAAAATGCTGTTTAATCGTTTCTGTACTATGCCCATCAGCAACACTTACCCGCTCTGGCTGCTTCATTATTTTGTTCGCAATCGATGCGATTTGATCAGGAAAGGTGGCACTGAATAATAAGGTTTGGCGCTTTCTTGGGGCAAACTCAACAATGGCGTCCAACGCAGACTGGAAGCCCATATCTAACATTCTATCCGCCTCATCTAAAACAAACGTATTAAGATGTTCTAGGTTAAGCGAACCTTTTACAAGATGCTCTTCTACCCTTCCTGGTGTACCTACAATAATATGTGCTCCGTGTTCAAGTGAACCAATCTGAGGTCCAAATGGCTTTCCACCACATAAGGTTAAAACTTTAATATTGTGAATACCACGCGCTAATCGACGCACTTCTTTAGCAACTTGGTCAGCTAATTCACGCGTAGGACACAAAACGAGTGTCTGAACCCTAAAACGCTTTACTTCGAGATTCTGCAAAAGCCCTAATCCAAAAGCAGCCGTTTTCCCTGAGCCTGTTTTTGCCTGGGCAATGACATCTTTACCTTCTAAAATTAAAGGAATACTTTGCGCTTGGATAGGCGTCATATTCAAATACCCAAGTGTTTCAAGGTTCTCTAATAAGCCTTGCTTTAGTTTTAGTGTTGAGAAATTAGCGTGTGTCAAAAGTTTTACCTGCGGGCTAGGTCAATTTGGGGGCGCTATTGTAGAGCAAAAAGTAGGCAAGTACACCCAGAATGATCAGTATTAAAAGAATCTCTCTGCCCAGAACTAATTATAGGTGGGCTATTTAATAATTCGCTCCGCTCTCAATGCATAAACGTCAGCTTCATCAAAGCCAATAGTTTTTAACACTTTATCAGTATCGGCTCCTAAGCCTTTACCTGCTTGATGCACTTTATCTGATCGAAAAGGCAAAGCAGTATTTAACTGAGGCATACTGCCACCGTCCTCCATCTGGGCACTTGAGATCATTCCACGCTCAATAAAATGGGGATGAGAAAAGGCCTCTTCAGTTGTTAAAACCGGTTCTACACACGCATCTAAAGGTTCAAAAATAGCGAGCCAGTATTCCAAGGTATGCTGCTTGAACACCACTTTAAATTGTTCACGCACTTCAGCCTGAACTTCAATTCGTTGATCAGATAACTTCGCCGCCCAATCATTCATATCCAGCACTTCAAGCACCTTGGCCGCAAATACTGGCTCTAAACTACCCAATGAGAGGTAACGGCCCTCAGAGGTTTCATAATAATCATAAAACAAGCCACCATTTAACATTTCCCCGCCAAGCTCGGGTGATTTGCCACTCGCTAATGAGCTCGCACCAAACATCGTTGTTAACGCAAGCGCTGCATCACTCATACTGATATCCAAATATTGCCCTTCCCCGGAAGCGGATCGTTGAATAATTGCCGCTTGAATTGCCATGACTGCATGGTGTGAGCCACCCGCAATATCGGCTATTTGCGTACCAGACAAAACAGGCCCAGTTTCTTTACGTCCAGAGTAACTAGCCAAACCCGACAAGGCTAAGTAATTAATATCATGCCCTGCTCTATCTTTTAAAGGGCCCGTTTGACCATAGCCAGTAATAGAGCAATAGATCAATTTAGGTTGTATTTTCTTTAATGACGCATAATCCAAACCAAGGCGTTTCATGACATTTGGCCGAAATTGTTCAATAACAATATCGTATTCTTTTATTAGTCTATGGATAATATCTTTTGCTTCATCACGCTTTAGGTCAATAGCCATACATTGCTTGTTTCGATTGAGACTTGCATGTACCGCCGACACTTTATTCTTCCCCTCTCCTAACATTGGTGGCATAAACTTTACAAGATCTGGCCGAGTTGGTGACTCAATACGTAGAACCTCCGCCCCCATATCTGCAAGCAATTGCGTGGCATATGGTCCAGGCAATAGCGTGCTGAAATCTAGAATTTTTATTCCTTTCAGGGGCAAAGTCATGCTTTCTCCGGTATTTGGCTTTTATTCTTAATTTAACAAGGCCGCCCAATGAGCTACGGCCTATTACTATTTAGTCTAAATTTACATTAAACCAAACTTCGACCAATAATTAGTTTCATGACTTCATTGGTACCAGCATATATTTTTTGCACACGCGCATCGGCATAAGCGCGCGCAACGGGATATTCAAGCATATAACCATAACCGCCATGCAACTGAAGGCATTCGTCAATTACATCACACTGCATTTCTGTGGTCAGTAATTTAAGCTTCGCCGCAGTCACTACATCAAGCTGCTTTTCGACCAGTAATTCCAAGCATTTATCTACAAACACTCTTGCCATCGTGACATTTGCTGACATTTCTGCAATTTTAAATTGGGTGTTTTGAAAAGATGATATTGAACGCCCAAATGCTTTTCGTTCTTTCACATAAGTAATGGTTTGCTCAAGAATCGATTCCGCACTAGCGATGGCATTCAATGCGACAGACAAACGCTCTTGCGGTAACTCTTGCATCAAATAGATAAAGCCCATACCCTCAGCGCCAAGAAGGTTCTCTTTAGGCACTTTAACATCTTGAAAGAATAGCTCGGAAGTATCTTGCGCTTTCATTCCTATTTTTTCGAGGTTCTGACCTTTTTCAAACCCTTCGCTATTTGCTTCAACGAGTAAAAGGCTGGTCCCCTTTGAGCCTTCCTCAGGGTTTGTTTTTGCCACAACAATCACTAAGTCAGCCATTTGACCATTAGTAATAAATGTCTTAGAACCATTTAAAATATAATGATCACCATCAAGTACTGCATTCGTTTTAATGCCCTGTAAATCAGAGCCTGTACCCGGCTCGGTCATCGCAATAGCCGTTACAAAGCCACCATTAACACAACCAGGAAGATATTTTTGTTTAAGCGTTTCTGAGCCGTACGCCATGATATATGGCACTGCAATGTCAGAATGTAGACCAAAGCCAATACCGCTTAGCCCTAACCTTGCTATTTCCTCATCTACCACGGCGTTATATCGAAAGTCTGCCTCTACGCCACCATATGCTTCTGGAACCGTTGGACACAAGTATCCATGCGCCCCTGCTTTTGACCACAACTCACGCGATACCTGCCCATCTTTTTCCCATTGTGCGTGATAAGGTACTGCCTCTGCTTCCAAGAACTTACGAAAGCTTTCACGAAACATTTCATGCTCTGATTCAAATACCGTACGTTTAATCATATTTTTATCCTTCTAGCATTCTAGTAATAAGTTCATTTGTATTCATGGCCAATCTAAAAAGGAATCATCGACCATAAATTTGTCAGTATTCCGCCAACGTTAGATCTATTATTGAATAGTTAGTCTTTAAACGTAAGTCCATCTCTGGCCATATCTCTTAAGCGCTCCGGCACAGCGAAGCGTTCACCACACTGCTCTGCTAGAGCATCTGCACGCTTAATAAATTCAGGCAAACCCGTCTGGTTAATGAACTGTAAAATACCTCCCGTCCATATGGGGTAACCAATTCCCATGATTGAACCAACATTCGCATCACGAACACTCGTCAATACTTTCTCATCAAGACAGCGTACCGTTTCAATTGCTTGGATATACAACAAACGGTCTTTGATTTCTTCAACTGAATAAGCACAACTCTTATTACCAAAAACTTCTTTCAAACCACCCCACAAGAGTTTCTTCCCGCCTTGTGCGGAGCCTTGCTCGGGATAAGAATAAAAACCTGCGCCACTTAATTTGCCTGCGCGTCCCGCCTCGAGCATTCGATCAACCACCGAGTCTGAAGGATGTACTGGATACGGTTCCCCTTCCTCTTGAAGGTCTTTTATCGTTTGATTACGTATTTTTTCTACAAGTGTCAGACTTACTTCATCCGTCACGGCTAATGGGCCTACAGGATAGCCCGCCAGAAATGCAGCATTTTCAATCGCTGCAGCCGGAATACCTTCACCCAGCATCGCCATACCTTCATTCGCAAACGTACCAAATACGCGAGAGGTAAAAAATCCACGACTATCATTTACAACAATCGGAGTTTTCCCAATTTGAAGAACGTAATCATAAGCCTTTGCTAGCGTTTCATTAGAGGTAAGCTCCCCGCTTATAATTTCAACTAAAGGCATTTTGTCGACCGGTGAAAAGAAATGTAGGCCCACAAAGTTTTCGGGTCGTCCAGACGCTTCAGCCAAACCTGTAATTGGCAATGTTGAAGTGTTTGATGCAAATAATGCAGACGAATCAATTTGAACTTCCGCCTCTTGCGTTACTTTTGCTTTTAAGCCACGGTCTTCAAACACCGCCTCAATGATTAAATCACAGCCTTTCAAATCTTCAGCATTGGCTGTGGCTTTAATTGAATTTAAAATGGCATCGCGCTTATCTTCATTTAAACGCTTCTTTTTGACCTTCTTATCTAGAATTGCTTGAGAGTACGCTTTTCCTTTGTTGGCACTTTCAAGCGAGACATCTTTCAAAATGACATCAATACCTTTCAAGGCAGATGAGTACGCAATACCCGCCCCCATCATTCCAGCACCTAAAACGCCTACTTTTTTAGTTTTATATTTTTCAATGCTTTTAGGCCGGCTTGCACCTGCTTTAATTTCATTTAACTGAAACCATAAAGTGCCGATCATATTTTTTGCGACCTGAGAGCACACCAGCTCAACAAAGTAGCGCGTTTCAATTCGCATCGCGGAATCAATATCAACCTGTAAGCTTTCTACCATGACCGATAAAATAGATTCCGGCGCAGGCATCGTACCTTTAGTTTGTACTCGCATCATCGCTGGCGCTATCGGTAACATTTTTGCCAACGAAGGTGTTGTTGGTGTTCCGCCAGGCACTCTATAGCCTTTTACATCATAAGGTTGCTGTACTTTAGGGTTCGCTTTAATCCAATTAACAGCAGCACTCACCAAGCCTTCTTCCGTATCAACGACCTCATCAATAAGCCCCAACTTTTGACCTTGCGCAGGCTTAAACTGCTTACCTTCAGTTAAATAAGGCAAAGCGGCTTGCAAACCTAAAAGTCGAGACATACGAACCACACCACCACCTCCGGGCAGTAAACCCAAAGTCACTTCTGGCAAACCTAATACCACTCCTTTACTAAGCGCTACACGGTAATGACAAGCCAAAGCCAGCTCCCATCCACCACCTAATGCAGCCCCATTAATACAGGCAACAACTGGTTTTCCTGATGTTTCCAACTCACGCATCGCAAGCTTTAACTGTGTGACCATATCAAAAAGCGGTTGAGCATTTTCTTTGGTGGTAGCATGTAAGTCATCTAAACTCCCGCCTGCAAAAAAAGTCGTTTTTGCAGAGCGAAATAAAACACCCGACCATTCATCTTCTTTTAGCTTTTTAACAGCAGCAACAAAGGATGCAGTAAACTCAGCATCCATTAAATTAGCACCGGCATTGGGTTTATCCAAAATCAGGTGAACAATATTATCCTGATCTTTTTCATATTTAACTGAAGTCATTTTAATTTCTCTTTTTTCAAATCACTCAAAAGCAGGATGCTTAAACACGTTCAATTATCGTGGCAATACCCATTCCACCACCAACACATAAAGTAGCAAGGCCCGTCGTTAAATCTCGCGCCTCCAGCTCATCCAGTAAAGTCCCTAAAATCATCGCACCTGTTGCACCAAGAGGATGACCCATTGCAATAGAGCCACCATTTACATTGACAATATCTTCGCTTACACTCATTTCATCCATAAAGCGCATCACGACCGAGGCAAACGCCTCATTTACCTCAAATAGATCAATATCCTCAACCGACATACCCGCAACTTTAAGTGCTTTACGTGCAGCGGGGCCTGGCCCAGTCAACATGATAGTAGGTTCTGTACCAACCACTGCTGTTGAAACAATACGCGCTCTGGGCTTCATACCAAATTTCTTACCCACTTGCTCACTACCAATTAATATCGCCGCTGCGCCATCGACAATACCGGATGAGTTAGCGGGTGAATGAATATGTGTAATCGTCTCGATTTGCGGGTATTGCGCTTTAGCGACACTATCAAAGCCCATCTCTCCCATCATTTGAAAGGATGGCTTAAGTTTCGAAAGTGTTTCTAGAGAACTATCTGCACGAATAAGCTCATCATGATCCAAAATCATAAAACCATTCTGATCTACAACCGGCACAATGGATTTATCAAACGCTTTTCTTTTCCAAGCTGCTGCTGCTTTTTGATGAGACCGCACAGCAAAGGCATCGACATCAGAACGTGAATAACCACCTAACATAGCAATTAGATCAGCACCAATTCCTTGTGGCATAAAACCTGTTTTAAAATTAGTTTGCGGGTCCATCGCCCATGCACCACCATCGCTACCCATAGGTACGCGCGACATAGACTCAACGCCACCCGCAACGATTAAATGTTCCCAACCAGAACGAATTTTCATCGCTGCGGTATTCACAGCCTCTAATCCAGAAGCGCAAAAACGATTAAGCACAACACCTGCAACATCGTCATTCCAGCCCGCAGCTAATGCCGCTGTTTTAGAAATTACGGCACCTTGATCACCCACGGCAGTCACGCATCCCATGACAATGTCATCAACTTCTGCCGTATCAAATTTATTTCTTTCTTGTAAACTATTCAGCAAACCTGTCAACAGAGTAACCGGTTTGACCTCATGCAACGCGCCAGAGGCTTTTCCTCTGCCACGGGGAGTACGTATCGCATCAAATATCAGCGCTTCATTGATCATTATTTTTATCCCTTGTTACTCAATTTTTAATAGATTTAGTGTTCTAGATTTTTGTAGTGCTTGCTACCTGCCCTGCATAAAGAACAAGCATAAAGAACTAACAGCGAGTCTCAATGACCAATCATTGCATTACGATTGACCTTTTCTTGCATAATGTAAGTTCATTACCACGCGCATATTTAAAAACTAGAAATTTCGTACTTTCTAAAAATAATGTAAAACTAATCATTTTTAGCACACTCATAAGCATACTTAACACCTAGTATTCTGTAGACTAAAAACCATTAAACATCAATTTATAACGATTGATCTACATTCATTTTAACCACACGTATACCTATGATGAGATTTGCCAAGTCAAAAATTATTTCACTGTGCATTTTATTTTTTTCTTCATTCATACAAGCAAGCGGACTAACAACCCAGCACGGCTTTGCGCTACATGGCGATTTAAAATATCCCGCAGATTTCAAACACTTTGATTACGTTAATCCCGAAGCTCCAAAGGGCGGAAAACTAAAACTAATGGGCTTTGGGACATTTGACTCATTGAACCCTTATACTCTTAAAGGTACTAGCCCGTTCAATACGGCAGGCCAATTCATCTATGGTTTTTCTGAATTAAATGAAACGCTACTCATTGGCACAGGCAGCTACTCTCCTTCTGGAGATGAGCCTCAAAGCGCGTACGGCTTATTAGCGGAATCACTCACTTATCCAAACGACGTAAAATGGGTAGAATTTAAAATAAGAGCGAATGCTTATTTTCATGACGGTCATAAAATAGATGCCGATGATGTCGTGTATTCTTTTAGAACACTCATAGAAAAAGGCCACCCTCGATTCCAGCAATCTTTGTTTGGTGTTGCCAGCGTTTCTTCTAAAAGTCCTAGCGTTGTTCATGTTGAATTTAAAGAGGCAAACCAACGAGCCAATATTTTGCGCATCGGTGAAATGCCGGTATTACCCAAACACTTTTGGGAGTTCAAAGAATTTGAGCGTAGTGCTCAAACTAAGCCTTTATTAAGCGGCCCTTATGAAATTTACAAATTTGATATAGGTAACTCCATCACCCTAAAAAGAAAAAATAATTTCTGGGGCCATGACTTAAGCATATATAAAGGCCGCTTTAATTTTGACAAAATAAAAGTCGAATACTACCGAGACCAAGCCATTGCTTTTGAAGCGTTTAAAGCAGGAAACTTTGATCTATTCTATGATTACATGGCAAAAAATTGGGCCAGCGCATATGACTTCCCCGCCTTAAAAAAAGGACAAGTACTCAAAGAAGAGATTAGTCATCATATTCCGTCAACCACTCAAGGCTTTTTCTTTAATTCGCGTATAGCGCTATTTCGCGATGAAAGAGTCAGACACGCGCTTAGCCTAATGTTTGATTTTGAATGGACAAATAAATCGCTCTTCAATCAAGCCTATGCACGTAACCAAAGTTATTTCCCAAATTCAGATTTCGCCGCTCGCGGATTACCAAGCAAAAAAGAGTTAGCACTACTAGAACCGTTCAAGTCTTCGCTACCAGTAGAGCTGTTTCAGCAACCCTTTACATTATCTTCGACTTCTGGAAACGGTAATATTCGAAAGCAAATAAAACAAGCGCTCACGCTTTTAAAAGAAGCAGGCTGGAAAATTGAAGACGGAAAGCTGACAAACACTCAAAGTAAGCAGGCTTTTCAGTTTGAAATACTCATACGGCAAGCCGGTATTCAGCGACTTATTCTTCCATTTATCAAAAATCTTGAAAAAATAGGCATTACAGCAACAGCTAGACTGGTCGATGCAACTCAGTACAAGGTTCGTATGGATAATTTCGATTTTGATATGACCACCTATTCATTAGCTCAAGGCAATGCACCCAGCTATGAGCAACGAGATTACTTTCATTCAAGCAATATCGACATAGCGGGCAGTCAAAACTACTCAGGCGTTAATCATCCGGCTATTGACGCCCTCGTAAATTCTGTCATCAACTCAAAAGGACGACCAGAGCTCGTCGATGCCATGCGTGCATTAGATAGAGTTTTGCTATGGAACCACTATACGATCCCTAACTGGCACCTTGATTACCATAGACTTGCATCATGGGATAAATTTGGGAGACCCAAAACACAGCCTATTTATAAATTAGGTATCGAGAACTGGTGGCTAAAATAGCATCTAGTTTAAAAGGTTTTTTCAAAGGTTTCATGAGAATGTTAGGGTACTGATAACATCACTATCCTAACCATAGGTTCGACATGCTCATAAAGCTTCAGGCCAGAGCACACCCACCTAAATAAAACTATGTAATCTTTCTTAAAAAATAAGCCATTGACCGAACGTTATAATCAGCTCAGTCGTATTTTTATTTTTCTTAATACAACAACCTTACTATTAGGCAACTCGAAGTCTACGCGCATTCATTTCTTCACGAAAAATAGCAATCGGGTCTACATGCAATTCATGAGGATCATTTTCATGTGTCATTGTCCAAATCATATAATCCATTAGTTCTTTCTCTGCATTTAACTTTGCTAAACGTGCACTTCGAATATCTCTAATTTCTGCTGACATGGTATTTTCCTATTTTTAAATTTCGTCAATTATTAATCATTGGTGTTTCTTATATCTCTAATAAAGCCATATTCATACCAACAATTAAAAAAACAAAAAAAATCATCCATAAACTTAACTTTTATACTTTTAATTCAATAAGTTAAGCGGATAAAAAATATAAAACATATTTCCCACTCTATTAAAACAACGAATACACATGTTGGTTATTTGTCATAAAGGGAAAGCAAACTAGAGAGGTCAAAAAAATGACTAGATAAGAGACGCAGCAAAATAAGTGCTAATGCATATTTTCTAGTGAAAAAGATTAGCTGTTAAAAGGGGGAATATTACAGGCATAAAAAAACCGGTAATCACAAGTGATTACCGGTTTAATTTGGCGTCCCCTAGGGAAGTCGAATCCCTGTTACCGCCGTGAAAGGGCGGTGTCCTAGGCCTCTAGACGAAGGGGACATAAACAGTTTTGAACTATAGTTGGTGGAGCCATGCGGGATCGAACCGCAGACCTCAACGCTGCCAGCGTCGCGCTCTCCCAGCTGAGCTATGGCCCCTTTGTAGTAATAATTACTACTCGTGGCATCAACTCAGTACACAGTGTACTAACCGCTAGACACCTGCACTACTTCGTTCAACGGGGCGTATAATATTGAAGACACCCCATTGAGTCAACCGATTTTTTCAGTTATTTTCACTTTCTTTATCAGTAAGCTTTTTAGTGATCGCTTGGTACTCTTTCTCGACTTTTTTGGTTTCCTTTTTAGAGAATCCCTCTAGCACATTCACAGCATGACGAAGACGTGCTCGCGTCATATCTGGCCCAAGCTTATCCATCGACTCTACAACTGACCATGAATCAGGTGTACCAGCAATAGCGACAAAAATAGGCTGCATAAAGTCACCTAATTTTAGCTCCATCACCTTAGCTAAAGATTTAATGTCATTAAAAATAGCATCTTTACCCCAATGCCTTTGAGCTTCCAATGTCCACAAAGTAAATTGAAGCACACGCTTCACCTGACCTACTTCTAGTTTCTTATGCTCAAAATTCGACTGATTGAGGCTCAGCATACCAGAAAACATAAAGCCTGAAAGTGGCAAGATATCTGTTAGCGTTGCAATACGCCCCTGCACCAGCTCTACCAATGGCAACAACGTCTTTTCATTAAATGCCCACTTTTTAGCGCGCTCAACAAACTCTTCAGCACTTAAGCTTTCTCGAATCCACAAACCATTCAACCACTTAAGCTTTTCAACATCAAAAATTGGTCCACCCAGTGAGACACGCTTAATATCAAAGTTCTCAATCATCTCAGCTAAGGTAAATTTCTCGCGTTCGTCCGGCATCGACCACCCCATACGCCCAAGATAATTCACAACCGTTTCGGGTAAAAAGCCTGCTCGCTCATAATAGCTCACACTAGTTGGATTCTTACGTTTGCTCAATTTACTTTTATCAGGGTTTCTCAATAAAGGCATATGACATAGCTCAGGCATTGTCCATGAAAAATATTGATACAACAGCTGATGTTTAGGCGCAGAATTAATCC
>Ga0209184_1000140_pt1 | contig 93683 bp, 82 predicted proteins | sample EN8Hudsemesocosm_2_FD_184627 | JGI IMG/M metagenome (GOLD analysis project Ga0209184, IMG submission 184627) | Methane-oxidizing microbial communities from mesocosms in the Hudson Canyon - EN8C Hudson Canyon (SPAdes) (version 2) | ecosystem: Environmental > Aquatic > Marine > Cold seeps | place... | reverse complement strand
GATTGAAAGATTTAATAACCAAAGGTAAAGAGCAAGGTTATTTAACGTTTGCGCAAGTTAACGATCATCTTCCTCAAGATATTATCGACTCAGATCAAGTCGAAGATATTGTTAGTATGATCAATGACATGGGTATTCAAGTTTTTGAAAATGCCCCTGATGCCGACACGCTAATGATGAGCGAAGCTAATACTGATGAAGATGCTGCCGAAGCTGCAGCACAAGCATTAGCAACAGTAGAAAGCGAAATTGGCCGAACAACTGATCCTGTCCGTATGTATATGCGTGAAATGGGTACAGTGGAATTACTTACCCGTAAAGGCGAGATTGTTATCGCCAAACGTATCGAAGAAGGTATTAAAGAAGTACAACGTAGTGTTTCTGAATACCCACCTGCAATCAATTATTTACTTGATATGTGGGATAACTTCGAAGCTGAAGAAGTACGCTTAACAGACATTATTGTGGGCTTTTTAGACCCTGATGCTGAAGATGAAGAAATTCCTGCAGCAGCAACACATGTTGGCTCTGAGTTATCTAAAGAAGAACTTGATGATGAAGACAAGGGTGACAGTGATGAAGACGAAGATGAAGAAGAAGAAGATACAGGTCCTGATCCTGAATTAGCCCGTGAAAAATTTACTGCTTTACGCGATGCTTACGAAAATGCCAATAAAATTATTGAGAAAAATGGCCGTGGTCATAAAGATGCACAAGAAGCCATTGATGGTGTTGCAGAAGTATTCAAAGAATTTCGTTTAATCCCTAAATTATTCGATAAGCTTGTTAAAAATATGCGCGGTATGATGGATAGATTGCGCGTACAAGAACGTTTGATCATGAAGCACTGTGTAATGGGCGCGGGCATGCCTAAAACTACTTTTATTAAAATTTTCCCAGGTAATGAAACTTCAAAAAACTGGTTTGAAGCAGAAAAGGCAGCTGGCCATAGCTACTCAGCCAAACTTGCTGATATTGAGCTTGATGTAGAACGTTGTATCTACAAACTGAACCAAATTGAAGAAGAAACACATTTAAATATTCATGGCATTAAAGACATCAACCGTCGTATGTCAATTGGTGAAGCGAAAGCCCGCCGTGCGAAAAAAGAGATGGTTGAAGCCAACTTACGTTTGGTTATCTCAATTGCGAAAAAATACACTAACCGTGGCTTACAATTCTTAGATTTAATTCAAGAAGGTAACATCGGCTTAATGAAAGCGGTTGATAAGTTTGAATACCGCCGTGGTTATAAGTTCTCAACTTATGCAACGTGGTGGATTCGCCAAGCTATCACGCGTTCAATTGCTGACCAAGCGCGTACTATTCGTATTCCAGTGCACATGATTGAAACCATCAATAAATTGAACCGTGTTTCTCGTCAAATGTTACAAGAGATGGGACGTGAGCCTACGCCTGAAGAATTAGCTGAGCGCATGATTATGCCAGAAGATAAGATTCGCAAGGTATTGAAAATTGCTAAAGAGCCTATTTCAATGGAAACGCCAATTGGTGATGATGAAGATTCTCACTTAGGTGACTTTATTGAAGATGGTAGCGGTGAATTACCTGTTGATTCAGCAACGTCTGAAAACCTTAAAGGTGCAACTCATGAAGTACTTGCGGGTTTAACGGCTCGTGAAGCTAAAGTACTAAGAATGCGTTTTGGTATTGATATGAATACTGACCACACATTAGAAGAAGTTGGTAAGCAGTTTGATGTAACACGTGAACGTATTCGTCAAATTGAAGCGAAAGCATTGCGTAAGTTACGTCACCCATCTCGCTCAGAACAATTAAAAAGCTTCTTAGATGGTGAGTAAATTTATTCATAATTTAAGTTTAAAATAATACGAAAAAAGAGTAAGTTAGTTTAACTAGCATACTCTTTTTTTTATTCTAAATTTAGTCATAAGCCACAATCAAGGAAATATCATGCCAGTAATGCGCTTATCTTATCTACTATACTTGGCTTTGTTTTTAAGTTTTACTACTCAAGTAAATGCTTATGAAGCAAATGGTTTTGAAATCACACCGCTAGTTGGTTACCGTTTTGGTGGTGATTTTGAAGTAACTGAAGGCGATGTGAGTATAAACCCGCCAACTAAAATCTCGCTAAGTGAAGAGATTAATTACGGACTGTTATTTGCGTGGGATTATGATCGTAAACGCCAAGGTGAATTTTTAATTAATCATTATAATAGCCAGTTTTCACAAACAATTGACCCTATAGCAACCAATAACAATATAGCAGTTACATACGCACATATTGGCGGCAATGTTCCTATCTCAGATGGATACCTTCCAGCATACATTACAGCAGGTCTAGGCTTAACTCACCTGTCACCAGAAGACTCTTTGTTGGATGATGAAACACGCTTTTCGATGAATGTTGGCATAGCGATAAAGATACCTGTATCTGAACACCTTAGTTTTCGGTTTGGTGGACGGGTATATGCAACTTTTTTTAATTCAGATAGCAAAATTTTTTGTAATGAAGAAAATTGTGCCATCTCAATATCGAGTGACTTATGGATTCAAAGTGAAGTGAATGCAGGTATTACCTTTACTTTTTAATTCTTAAAAGAGAAAGTTAAGTGTTGTGGTGATTATGAATGACGGCTGTATTGTTCATTAATACAACAACCGAGCCTGTTTTATCTTTTTTTTATATTCAGGTGGTGACAACAAAATAAAAAATGCTTATACTGCTCGCGCTTAAGTAAGCTGTTTACCTTAAATAGTTTGTGAAAGTATATACACTTCTATGTATATGGCCCCTTAGCTCAGTTGGTTAGAGCGCCCGACTCATAATCGGTAGGTCCTGTGTTCAAATCACAGAGGGGCCACCACTTCTTTATAGTTTAATATCAATATCTTAACTGAAGGTTTTTCCTTAGTCACATATAGGAAGTATTTTTGTGGACGCCTATTGGACGCTTTTGGTTGAGAGCAACTAAATTAAAACGCTGCTCTAATGATTCAAAGGTTTACAGGAATATGTATTCGGCTGCTCTTGGTTTAGCATTGATACAACCTCTAAACATACGTCTAAATCCCTATCAAAGCCATGAATAGAAATAACATAATCGGTGTTATGTTTAAACACACCATAATCAGCACTACTCCCTGTCTTATTTTGATTGAAATACTCCTTTAAGTTTTTGCTATCTGAAGCCAGTAAAGTTACTGATAAAATAATACTAAGTATAAAAATAATAGATTTCATTCTAACCACTCAGACTCTTTTAGAGCTTCTTTTTCAAGTTCAACCAAGTTTGACCATTTTCCAGTGTAATTGAATTTAACATCTTTTAAGTTTTTGCTCTTAACCTTTAGAAAATGCTTGTTTGTTTCACAAGTTATTGATGTTTCAGAACTCCACATAGAATCATCTCCGAGTACTAAAGTAACTTTATAAGCTGTATCAGACTCAATCATAGTTTTAAGTTTCTCATGATCAGGTAGCTTTCTAGTTAACTTTGTAGAGTAACCACTATGAGAATATGTATTAAATGTTAAAGGGCTAATGTTTCTTAATAAGGCTACACAAGAGTTGCTAATGTTATCCATAGTATTTTTGAGTTTCTTGTTATGCACAGCTGTATTTAAATCAGAGTCAAACTCTGTAAGGTACCAAATGCCACTTAAATGAAATTGAAATATTTTTTCATCAAATAAAAACTCTGCGTTTAGATCAGGATAAGTTATCGGTATCCCTAAATATCTAGACTTAGAATTAGTAGATTTTTCAAAATCAGAATAATTAAAGGGGACTTTATTTGACCACAAAGTTATATTGTCGAAATCTAATGATTTTAATAGTGTGTTCGCCCTTAGTTGAGCTTTATAAATCATCATATCGTGAAGTGTAACTGGCTCAGCCATGAGAATGTCTAAATAGTTTTTATCTGCTGAAAATGAACGAGCACTTAAAAAAGTTAGAATCATTAATATTATAGGTTTCATTTTGTATTTCCTTATTTGTTGTCCATGCTGAAATCTCGCGTAGTGGTACGGAAATGCCCTTTTTTAAAGTGTAAAAATGCTCTCTTGTTGGGCTGTAGCCCAATTATTGACATTGAATTTCTGTAGTCCCTATAAGCCACTATAACCATTTCTTTGAAGCACGGTATGATTTTTTGATGTTGGCGAATATTTGTACTACTCTAATTAACTTCAAGCATACAACTTTAAAGGATAAATTTGTGACTATTGGAATGAGTTATACAAACCTAAAGGAAAGGCTTTCACATTCGAGATCATATGGAGAGGACATCACAAAGGGAAATCGTTGTGCTCTTGTTATGGGACAAGCGTTAAGGCTAAAACCTAGCAATAACCAAGTGACAATGAGAGGCTTAGGTGCGGCGGAGGAACACTTAAGAAACATGCCTTTGTTGGACAAGTTTTTTGTTAAGGCTCAAGATCTAGCTAATAGCATAAAGGATAACTATGGACAACCCACGAAAATAATAAAAGGAAAGTCAGCTGTTAAAAAGAATGATGGTAATTATCAAGTTGAAGCTTTAGATGGGAGAAAAGGTGTCATTTTCTTTCAGGATTGCTGGAGAACACCTTCAGAAAAGTTTGCTTATTGGTTCGGTATTGATGATAGTAAAACTGGCGATCATATAGATCTTTGGAATGGAAAAACCACTGAAATATATCCTGATCGAAACAAAAGTCTTGGCTTGGTTCATCAATCAGACAATGTATGGTTTTGGGAAACTAAATAGTATTAGGTGGCTTCATGAAATGAGCCTAAAGCCCTTTGATTGAGCTTAAAAGTAACCTTTTCATTTACTTCTAGCCCAATTGTTGAATTTGCATTTCTGTAGTCCCCATAAGCCACTATAACCATTTCTTTGAAGCATTCGATAAATACTTCTTTCAGTCCAAGTATTACCTACACTACTGGTTAATTCATTTTTGTTTAATAATCGGCAAACTGTTCTGTAACTCGGTCGCCTATATGGGTAGGTTAACATTTTCAAAATATTGGCAATGATTTTCTGGTTATGTTGCTGTTGTTTTTTACGGTTCATGTTCACCCCATAACTATTTTAATTTGTGCAGTATCTGGCTTTTGTTCAAATGTGGACTATATTCAATACTCAATCAATAATTAAGGATGATTATGAACTATCCACCTCGTATATTAACAGAAACTTGGATATTTCTAGCATACTCAACTCAACCAGAATGTGAAGTAGCTAAACTAAAAGCAATGAATAATATAATTATGGTCTTTGGCAACATAGTTGTGGCTGAAAAGTATTTAGAGTCATTTGAATATGGCAAATCACTTAAAAGTGCTTAAAGTAGCTTTAATGTATGCTATAACTAAACCTAGTCGTTATTTTAACATTGGAAGTTTGCCTCATGAAAAAACTAATTTACGTTGTAGCCGCCTTATCTCTTTTAATTAGCAGCATTGCTTTATCAGGACAAAGAGAATTTTGTGCTGGCTTCGAAGAGGGCTATAAAGCAGTTAAAGGTGATATGGTTATTGTTCCAATATGCCCTATAGCGCCAATTACACCTATTGGTTCAACTGATTATAGGGAGGGTTTAAAAGCTGGAATGAATGCCGCGAGACGAGCATATTAAAAATACCTTTTTATATTTATTGATAGTCATTCCATAGGCCTTTTAGGTTATTAATATCACCATTAGGATATTGAATTTTACTTGATGAAAAGCTTTTAACCTTATCGCCAGCATAACCTTTGGTTCTTATTTTGGCTAAATAGCTCAAATGATCCATAGCATCACGTTGGCTGACAAATGATGTTCGGGCTACATTATGATAACGGCGAATGTGAAAAGTGCCGTCCATGCTTTCCCATACCATTTTAGCCAATTCATTTATTGGATAACCAGACCGAACCTTTTTACCATCAACTACTACAGCCCAATGATAGTGCTGTCCTTTGCCTTTTTCATATTCCCGACACCAAAAATAGCCAATGTCATTTTCATTAATTTTGTATTTCGTACTAACTCTGCCAAACAATCTACGCTTGAAGATAGCCATTTGTTTATTGTCATTTGTATATTCCAGCATGTGCAAATCAAACTGGATTACACAGACTTTTGAATACTTAGTTAACATCACGTCCATTTGTTGAAAGAGTCTAGCTAGATGCCTTTTATTAAGGCCACCGTCACCGCCTTTAACTTTCCACTTAGTACCGTTGAACTCATAAGTGTTTGCTCTGCTAGTGTGAGGTTTTGCCCATTGCCTTGGTTTTATACTCATAGATATTCCAAGCTAATAGGGGTGTTATTATTAACACCACCATAAAGCGACTAATTGAATAAGCTGCTATACCTTTTGCCAGTAGGCTTGCCTATAAGTAACAACTATATTTTATAGGGTAACAATGTGCTTTATATCTATACGTCAGATACCATACTAATTGTTATTAATCATAGGGTTAGGTGTAGTGACCCCAAAGCCTTTTACACGTTATTACCCTAGAAGTTATTTTGTACCAGTAAGCAGACATAAAAAAAGAGCGAATAAACGCTCCATTTCACTTAATAGTAAAGTTAATCGCTATCATTAGCTGCTTGCTGCCCCCATATTTCGTGCAGCTTAAGCATTATAGTTTCAGGTTTACAGTAGCTACAAAGCCTTATTAATGCCTTATTGTCGTTAGCTCTACTCTTGGCAATGTTGATACTAGTTTGCTGTTTCTTTAGCTCCTCTCTAGCTTCTATTGTGGCGTAAACACCAATCAAGTGATCATCAATCCAATAGCTTGTTATAGCCCTAATTTTATTAGTTCTTGGGTGTGGTCTATTTATCTCAGTGCGATTTACTTTTATGAATCTTTCAATCTTTGGAATTACAGAGTGCAAATGCTTAACGCCAAATTCTGAGTATGCTTGATCTGGGTTTACTGCCAACCCATTTAACATATGGTTTAAGATTATTGATTGTTCTGTAAGAGCATTATGTGTATTATCAGTCGTGCTAGTGGCTGGTGCTCTTTCGGGGGGGCTGGCTGTTTTTTTGATGTTCATACTATGCCTCCTTTCCAACTGTACTGCGCTCAATGAACGCTTCTATATCTGAAAGCTTGTATCTAATGCTTTTGCCTAGCTTTACCCAAGGCAAGCGTTTATCACCGCGCCACCTGAACTGAGCCAATGTTGATTCTTTTAGACCAAGAATTTCTGCAGTTTTCCCTGCTGAAAGGAGTTTATTGTGATAGATATTTTGTTCCATATATAACCTCATGTATACATTAGAAACAAGACTAGACATTCCCGCTAACTCCAGTAAACAACCGGATTATTTTGGCATTGAATTGAAAGCTGGGCGTGGTGTAAGAACTAGAACTACTCTGTTTGCACAAGTTGCTGATTGGAGTAAAAGCCCTTGTAAAAAAAGTGCTGAGATTTTGAATAAGTACGGTTATGAACGTAATGAAGATTTTAAGTTGTACTGTACACTCAGTACACAAAGAGAGAATAGCCAAGGGTTAAGCTTTATATATGATCAATCTAAAGATGAACTTCAGGAATGGCATAACAAAAAAGACTTAGTTGCCGTGTGGCCAGGGGACCTTCTTAGAAACCGTTTAAAAGAAAAACATGCAGAAACATTTTGGATTGAGGCTAAGAGTAAAGTCATCGGAGGCGTAGAGCATTTCCAACTGTTAAATGTTACACACACAAAGTCACCTATCATTAGTCAATTATTGCCTTTATTTCTGTCAGGCGTAATTACTATGGATCACTTGATTAAACGAAGTGGTAAAACGAATCGAGTAAGTGAGAAAGGCCCACTTTTCAAAATTAATAAACGAGACTTAGATCTTTTATTCCCAGAGCCAAGAATTTATTCATTAGTATAAGGGCAACAAATGAATATCGTTAAACCCTAGTATTTTAGATTAACTACCTACCATGCCGACATTAATAAACAACAGTACGCCAAAGCTCAATTAAGTAGGTTTTGTAGGTAGTTATTAATACACATGAATAAACCGATACAAAGACCATGAGCATGAAATGTTGACTATAATTAAAGCATTAACCGGTCTGTGAAGGTAATCAAATTAAGATATAGAGCAGGCTAGCACCAATAATCTGGTTGATACTGAATGGAATTTATTATTTTTTTAATAGTGTGTTTAACTTATCCAAACGCAGCGTTATTGTTAGGAGGACTTTATTTATGGTGGTTATTGGGAGATTAATAATATATTGGTTAAATAAGCCCAAAGGAGGGGATTTGCTTTTTTAACATTAATGAATAATTATTAATGAGCAAATTGAGCATCAATTAAAAGGAAGATAAAATGACAAGGATTTGTATACTATTTATTTTAACTATCGCTAACCCTTTATATGCTGGTGTTATTACATTTAATGATACCGTTGAGTTAGATGACTTCTCCACTAGTACTTTATTTTCAAGCAATGGTTTTAAAACTTCGACAGATAAAAACTATTTCAACATAAAGTTACCTACCTTCGATACTTCCTTTGGATCTCATAACCATACTTCAATTAATTATGAAATTTCATACGATGTAAAATATTCAATCAATTGGACTTTTGACAAACCATTTCAAGGCTCTCCAGAAACTAAAATAAACAATAGCTTAACATCGATATATAGTTTTTATAAATCTTTTGATGACAGCCTAGGCCTAGTAAATTTCAGCTCAATAGGGGCAACCTGTTTTTTAACAGAGACACCAATATACAGTTGCAACTCAGAAAGAAATTTTACAGATACAATAATAGGTAACCTTGAACTCAATGTTGATGAAACCCTTAAGCTAGCTTCACAAAATGTTCTTGTTAAACTGACAAGTAGATTGCAAACTTTTGTTCCTAGCAATGATTGGTTTAATGACTATGACGCAAGTCTATCTCTTAGCCTACAATTTTCAAACTGGCACAATGGTGTTAGTGAAGTTAGGTACAGTTATGAGGATAAAGTAATAGCTGTTGATGAGCCGAATACAAGTTTGCTCTTTCTGATACCTATTTTCCTTTATCCATTTTATAAATTAACTAAAGCAAAATTAATTAAACAACAGGGGAATAAGAAAGCTACCCCTTGTTAGGTTCTTCGTAGCAAATTTAAGCTATGGGGGGGACGCTGACGGCACAGAAAAATCACTCAGAATAGAGTTTTTACTCTATCTACTTGTTTGAATGCTACCCCCATGATTTAGTTACGGTCTAATGGCTACTTAACCAAACTCTCTTTAGATAAAAAATTAAAAACTAATGAGTAAAACATGGATCTACTTTTGTTGCGAGACTATACCCCTAGCGCGATATTTTGCGAACTATATTACCTTTCTATTTGTGACCTTGATGTTTCCCAGTGATGATAACACCAAGCGTATTCGCATTCTAATTCATCCTGTTACTGTGTTGTACTAGGCAAGGCCATTGCTGATTCGCACAAGGGCGTGATGTTACTGCTTCAAAACTTGGCTTTATTTAGCTAACACCCCATCTGAAGAATCTAACCATGAGCAAAATCATGCTCTAAGTAAGCTAGAGAACGTATTTGGCAGCGTAGAAAGAGCTTAGTGGAAACTTTTGATCAAAACAATTGAAAGGTAAGTTCAATACCAATGATAAACAGGTCGCCGTCAAGGACTTCTCAGTGGTAACAGTGAACCCTAATCGTAATTAATGATCAATGGTAACGGGTCTTGGCTAAGGGCTTCTTGGTGCGCATTGCTGACTTTAGCTACTGGTTATTCTTTAGGGCAAGTGATAGCCAAAAGCGGTCATTAAGCCTTTGCAAAGCCATGATGATATTCAGGGTAATACTAACCGAAATTTACTGCTCGTTTGTGGGGCTGGTTTAAGCTCATTATAATCTGTGGTGTATCATCTCGAAATCTATACAGGTTCAATAATAGGCTAACTTGTTTTTTACAAACACTATACTCTGATTAAGTTTCGTTCAAAACAGTATCAGATTTCAATATGCGTTGCCTAAAAAGCATTCAAAGGTTGTTTTTGAACGAACACTGTATAAAAAATAAATACTTTTTAGTGGGTGCGGAAAGACAGCAAATTACAATCAATCAGATAAATAAAGTAAACGTTATCAGATCGGAACTAAGAACTTCAATAATTTAAAAGTTCGAAATCATTTGATTGAACCAACTCAATCTTTTCATTTTCACAGCCTTTAGTAGCTCTCTTTACTCCTGATGAGATAAAAGCCATCATTGATTCTTCAGAATTAAACTTTCTGCCACTACTTAGGTTGAGAGGAAAATATTTAAACCCTCTTGGAAGTGCCCCTTTCTCTACTTTTACGCTTTGTAAAACCGCGTTTCTTCCCTTGGAATAGTTTCTATAGACTATGGTGAGAGTTCCTTTTGATTGGAAAGGCATCACTTCTTTATTTTTTCTATTTGTCGCAAATCCATTGTAGACAAATGGCAGCTTATTTACTCTAAATGATCCCCTACTTATTTTTGGTTTTAGTGTTTCAAGGGTGGTAATATTGAATTCATAATTAACATCACCATTCTCGCAGGATGCTGTGAGAAGCCATTTATCACCATCTTTAAATGGAACCTTATATCTTGCTTGAAGAGTAGCCTCTTTCAAGCCTAGTTTGTACTTTTGAGCTTTAAGCTCTAACAGTTCAATATGCTCATCTTCAAAAACAGCTACCCCAATTCTATTGGAAAAAGTTTCTGACTCTGATTTCAGCCTTTGAAACTCTTTATTAATCCCTTGTTCGGATAACAATACTTTATTGTCAACTGTATTTAGTAATTTAGTTCTTTTTTCAGAGGCTAGTTGCTCAACAGGTTTATTATTAATTGAAAATTGACCTTCTGATAATTTATCAAACATTTCAATTACAGACTTATTCAGCACTTCAATATTGTCATTCGTATTAGAATATTTCTCTGTTAACTTAACTACTGAAGTACGTATTGAAGCTTTAGCTTGCTCAAGTTCTTTTGGAAGAAGTATATCATCTAATTTGTCTAACTCCGCTGTTGCCAGTTCAGCTGAAATGCGTATTATATTAGAGTCTATCTTGAGTCTGACATCTGTATTTAGGAGATGCTTTTTTAGTTCTGATATTGATAGATTTTTGTAAGTAGGAATAGTTTTTAGTAATGTTTCTGTTTTTTTGATAGCTTGATGGTAAAAGTAATCAGTTTGATTAATGTCAACAACACTTTCATTTACAATATCATTAATAACTATAGAGTATTGAGTTTTTGCATCTCGAACAAGTCTAGCTAATGCAGCTTGTTTTTTTGCTCTGTCTTGTTGCGCTGCCCGTATCCCCTTTTGGTAAAACTCATATGCGACTGTGTGTTTAACGAGTGATTTTGTCACATCCCCTTTATAGTTGTGGAGACAATCCTTTGCTGTTGCGCTCAAGCCTTGCATGTATGATGGAGTCTCTCTACTTTGCTTGAGGCGAAGAGATGTATATTGATTTGTGGCATCAGAAAGGGAAGCAACTGATTTGGCATCGGGTTTCATGAGTAGCCAGTCATTCATCAAGGTAAGTTCACAATAAAAATTCTTTTCACTGATTTTAGGTGAATGTATTGGCTCAACGGAAAGTGCTTTCGAAGCTAGCATCAAGCAGTAATCGAGTAAGTTATTTTCGTGACATAATTCTGAACTTGAATTTTCACTCACCAATGTTGTGTACACAGTAGATAGGTTGTATGTTTGCATTAACACGACAAACTTAGTGAGAGGATAATCATCCATATTATCTTTCAAGAAATAGGGTTTATAGGCTTTGCCTAGAGCATTAAGAACATTAAAATCAATAGTGTCTAATATTTCTTGTATTTCAGAAAATTCCATTGAACTAAAATGTAACGTCCCTACTTTTTCTTTAGCAGTATAGTAGTCAACTAATGACTCTAAATAATCTATTGTAATGCCTTTAAGTGGGCTTTTTGATTCCAGTTCGCCTATAGTATCAATAATAGACTTCAACTTCTGACTATAAATCTTGCTGTGTTTTGATTGTGCATTGTTTTGTATTTCATCAAACAAAGATTTAACCTGTTGTTTGAGTGATTGAGAAGACGCTAGAAAGTTAGCACCATCACCTAAATCAAAAACCATGTCCTTATCGAATTTTGTGTAACTACCAATATCGTATTGTTTGTCAAGTTCACCAGAAACTGATTGAATTTGAACGGTCACTGTTGACCAACTGCTTGATGTTTCCAATCCACGTACATGGGCAGTTTCATCAAGTAAGTTCTGGTTAGGTATTATAATTACAGTATCATCTGCAAAGGCGGTATTAAATAAAAAAAAAGATGCCAAGATAGAGATTGTGATTAACTTCATGTCCATATTCCTTGTTAGTGTATTAAGCTGTAATTTTTCTCTCACTCCTTATCTCATCCAACCTATTTTTGCTAAAGATTGAAAGAGGGGGAAAAATAAGATTAATATAGTATTACGTAACTGTACGATTTTCAAACACTTTTGTTGTGAATTAATTAAACCTTACTTAGCCCCTTTGTAAGGCGACTACCAATACGAAATCTAATCCTAAGTATTGCGTGTAGCATTGAACTTAATTGGATCATTAGTGAATATCCGGTACTTACTCACAGATGTCAGCTTGTTGAATTGCACCTAAAATTGATCCACTCAAAGCAACTAATTGCAGTGAAATTTGATTCCACTAATTTTGATGTTTTAGCTGAGTTTAATGAAAAAAAGCTGATTTAATCGGATCAGTTTTCGGTGCAAGTACATAAGCAAAGATAGATGCAATTTAACATTCCATAAGCTCAAAATTACTTGCATGGTCACACAGACCAACGTCTGCTTAGTCGAACAAGTTAAAAATAAAGACAGCTAACCGTATATCCGAGTTGACCACTACAGACAGCGTTTACAATGGACGCAATAATTAACGTATTGCTGAGGACTAATTCTGTAACCTCCGAACGTCCGGTTTCGTATCATTGCTGCCGTGGGCAATTTATTTCTAAGCGGGTACTTGGAACGAATAAGAGCCACTAGCTCGATGACTCATATATATTTCTTCTGACTGGAAGTTTAGTGAGATATTTCTACTGGTTCAATCGTTTCATAAAACCAAGGAGTATGCTGCACAGTGATAGCTACCCATTTCCAATGCCCAGAGGACTTACTAGCATTTAAGGTCATCAAACCCACCTCGTCAAAAACGACATCAGATATATTTTGCGGTTTGTGCCATAACATACGCCAAGGATAGTAGACGATAGCATTGTTTCTATCCAAGATTTTAACTAATGGTTTACCAATTGAGTATTGATAGTCTCTACTTTTATCTGTCATCATCATATTGTGTAGATCTTTTACGCTATCAAAACCTTTGAAGTAGTATCCCTGAGAGTTAATCCACACAATGTCTTTGGAAAAGTTTTTCATTGCGAGAGATAGGTTTTTAGTTTGCATTGCATCTTCTCTCTCGTTTACCAGTGTTAACAATTGCTCAACATCTGAGTTTGCCCAAAGGGAGGCTGACATAAAAAAAGATAAAAAGAAGAATATTTTCATTGTATGACCTTAATCAACAGTTATTTATTTATATAGTCGGGTCAATATTGTAAATAGTTTGATGTAACTAAAAAAATTAATATATTTGCTGACCTTCGCTTTTAGCATTTTGGGGTCATATCAATGGGACTTCAGAACTGGTGGCTATGGTGGCATTTTTTCCAGTCAGGTTATTCGATTAATAGGTAATATTTATAGTCAAACAATGCATATTTATATCTGTGGGGAACGTCTGCTAACGTATCAGACTTGCCCTTTTCGTTACTGATTTTAACGAGAAGATAATGACCGCTCTGTGGTATGAGTTAGACTAAAACTTGCACACCCTAGTAAAGTTATGCACATTTTCTGCGGCTAATAAATTTGCATTAAGTTTAAGTTTCACACTATACTCAAAATACTACTAATCAAGGATGATAAATATGAAACAAAATGACTACGATCGTTTAACCTATCTTTCCGAAAAATCACTCTACGAAAAAATATCAATAGAAGAGTTAGAAGAATTTAATCAATTAATGGATGATTGGAGTCAATCTACAGAATTCAATTTACTTCAAGGGTTTCATTAAACCAAAATAGATAAAAATTGATGTGTTTTAGATAGTAATTTGAACTTAAAGCAAAAACCACACTTTTATTTAACAGTAATGTTATTCCCTTAGTGTTTCATGTTTTAAGCATCAATTTTTATAGATGCTTTTTTTTCCTGCTAATTGGCCTTACTAAACATAATACACATCATTTTCTTTATCTTTCGATTCTTCAACATAGATCCGAGCCAGCTCTATTGAGCCAAATTTCTTTTTAAGCGCTCTACGTATTGGTAATTTAATATGCGCTAAATCAGGGTTGTTATTGGTCGCTAGATGTAGCCATGTATCAACGAGTATTGGTGGTGGGAATCCTTTCATAATTTAATCATCCTTAATTAGTAGTTATTTAAGGATAGATCATTTTTTCAAAATCGCGAATTATACAAAATTGGCTAATTGATCCTCATGATTTTGTTATCTGTCACTGTACGGCTGTTTAAGCGGTGATGAGTTATTAAAATTGATCCTCATGATTTTGTTATCTGTCACTGTACGGCTGTTTAAGCGGTGATGAGTTATTAAAATGTAATGCAAAGCATTAACAGAAATTAGTTAATAAAAAGTGTTATTTGCCCCCCACCAGTCGGTAGGTGCATAAAGGGTGGAGGCAATTATATACATACATGGGTGTTTAAGTGGGTGTGCTGATTGATTAAGACAATAGTGCTGAACTTGGTTAGTGTTTAACTTGTGGCATTCACCATTTGAACTCAAGCCGCGTAGCAGACATAACACTTAACGTCTTTACCTTATATTTTCTAATGAAATACTCACGAGTCATCTCAATATTATGCTCTAACGTTACATAAAAATACGAATTTGATTACTTCAAATAAAGGTTGTATATTATTTATACAGCCAAAGTATTTAGCTCAAGGAAGAAGGATGAAAATAACAAAAAATGGATTCATAATTTCGATATTGGGTGTTTACCTTTCAATAATTTCATTTTATACGTTCGCTCTTGATGATGGACTCAAAGTTAATATCATAGACACTGGTGCAGGTTTGGCTTCTGTCATATCTCTACCTAATGATAACTATATTATTTACGATGCAGGTCATTGGAATTCTATCGGTTCAACAATGGCTGAAATAAAGGAAATTATCCCCCAAAAAGGAGCAATAATTGAAAACCTTATACTTAGCCATACTGACTCAGATCACATAGCCGCCACTAGTGAAATTTTAAAGTTTTACGATGTTAAACAGGTGACTCGTACAGGGTTAGAAAGAAGTTCTAAGACTTGGGAACGTGTAGATAGAGATATAAAGGAATATGCCAAAACTGGAAAGTTGATCGATTACAATTTGTCTATCACACCACTTCAAATAGGGGCTAGTAAAATTTATGGTGATGCTATGGTCACTCTTTTATCTGGCTTCCACGTTCCTCCTAGTGATTGGGACATTGATGATGAAAGTGAATATAGGAATGCGACAAGCATTGTAATGCGAGTAACGTATAAGGGTAAGTCAATATTATTTATGGGGGATGCAGTAGGGAGACATTCAAAGTCTAATGAACTTGATGAAATTATAGCGACTGAAAAATTTTTAGTAGATAACAGTGATTCATTAATTATAGATTCCGACGTTTTAATAGCTTCACACCATGGGGCAAACAACGGGAGTAGCCTACCATTTATAGAAGCTGTTTCGCCTGAGTGGGTCATATTTTCAGCTGGAAGTGCTCATGCTCACCCTAGAGAAAAAACAGCAAAGAGGTTTATAGATTATGGTGTCCCTACTTCTAGGATTCTTAGAACTGATTTAGGTGACAATGAAAGTGATTATAAGTATGGGGATTTAGAATGGAAAAGAGGGAGAACTGCTAATAAAGATAAAGCTAATGACGACCATATTTCAATCGTTATTGATGAAAATAAAGCCCTCACCGTTAATTATAATAATTAATGCTATTTAGGCTGCATTTCAACATGGAGAAGTTATGATCGAAACAAAAGGTTTGATTTCTAGTAGTAATCATTTTAAAGAGACCATATTGGGTCTTTGTGCTGTAGCAGGAGCTATTTTAGGGCTATATAACACACTTACCAATACTCAAAAAAGTGAAGTAGAAATAATTAAAATAGAAAGAGAGATGCAAGTAGCTAGTTTTCAAAGTCAAATTGATGATCTTGAAGATTTAGATGAGAATGATAAAGCAGATGAGATTAAAAGGAAAAGAATCCAATACGAAGACAATTTTCAAGCTCGTGACAAAGTAAGTAAAGTTGGTGAAATAGTAAATAATATTTCAGGAGTAGGAGTTAGTCATGAATTAAGGGTTCATGCGAGGAAAATATTAGATAATACTAAATTTGCAACTATGTTGACACAAGTAGACCAACGTTATTTAGCTGCAACATATTTAGCTGCGGGTGATTACTCAAAGTCAATTTCATATTATAAAGAAGCTATTGCTGAACATCCTAACGATGCAAATTTACCAGCCTTGCTTGCAGTATCTTTAGGTGCTAAAGCTGAATCTTTGGAAAATAGTGAAAATAAAACCCGATTAAGAACTGAATCTTTGGAGCAAACTAGAAAGGCTCTTTCAATGGGTGTATCAGAATCTACTATTAAAGAGTATTATGAAAAACTTATAGTTTCGGATTCAAAATGACTATTGTTAACGTCATTTTTTACCATTAGCAGATCTTCTTCAAAGTGCCCATTGGAGACATTAGGATATTATATTATGGCTTATATTTTCTAATAGTAGTTAGCTAAATATATTGGGACGTTATGTAAAGTCCTAAACAAAGTTGAATATAATCAAATTCACTGCTAACTTACTGATTGTATTATGAAATACTTGGTGCGCTAAAGGTTTTTATCGAAATTATCGATGATTTAACGTGAAATCTGCACTAATACACTGTTAGGCCCAAGCTGTACAATAAGGATATAGAGTATGAAGAAAGCACATTTTTTGTTTTTTCTCTTGGTGTCATTGGCCTTCACGGTCCAATCTTTTGCAGCTGATTCCGTTGTTAAAATAGAAGTGGTTAGCGATGCTGCTGGTTTAAAATACGATATTTGGCAAACGGCGATTGATTACGTTATAGCAACTGATGGCTTCAAGATGCTTGACTCAGGAAGCAAACCGGATGTGATGGTCAAGATGGCAGTTGCCTCAATAAAAGAAGATGACACACTTGTCGCGTCTGCAATAGCAATGGTAGTTGTAATAAAGAAACCAAACGGTGCCAAATCAATTTCTAGGTTTCATAATGAAGTAGTACTTATAGCTGATATTGAAAAAATCATCAAAAACAGAATGTCAGAAATACTAGGTAAATAATAATGGATTTTTCAAAAGTAGAATACTTCTTGCGCACCCACTGGCCTGCGGGGATAGTTGTGTTAATTGTTTCAGTTCCTGTAATCTGGACATTAGCAACTATTCATTATGCTCAACAGATATCTACTTTAAGAGAGCGCGTTAATGTCTTAGAGATACAAGTGACTGATCTAGATGAATACAAAAAAAGAACAGAAAAACTCGAAGAAGATAGAAAGAAAAAGAAATTGTCAGGAGGAATTGTCGGTTTCAGTTCTCAGTCATTGGCAGATTCGTTGTACTCACCTTCTGATTTATAGCGTGGAGCATAAAATATGAAACTATTGATCACCACAACCATAACTTTTTTGTTTTATATCTACTCATTCAATGCGACCGCAGGCGGAAGGACTGAAATAAAGATCATTCAGCATGATTCAGCAGGCTCAAATCACCGTCTTCAAATTAGAACGTTTGGGGATGAAACTGAAAATGACATACTTATTTTTATAGAAGTTAAAGGCTCCTCTCAATTGTCTCTTATAAGTGACAAGCAGGGGGCACCATATCTTGCCGAAAGAAAAGGCGAGAACTTATGGGTAGCAGACTTCTTCGTAGCGCAAGTGCCAAGCGCTATTTATGCTATTGCAACCAAGCGGGCTGGGTATTCCCAATGGACGAAGGAAAGAGATCTTTCGGCGTTGAAACGGCTAGGTATCGAAAAAAGAGACTCTATAAACGGAGTTCTTTCCCTGTTAGATGAGTTTGGTTGGATCCCAACAGGTTACACGTTTATAGGGGTCTCAAGCCTAAGGGGGAAAGGGGATCATTTAACACCAAATCAATCTAATACATCCAACATTTGCCAGACAGATAGTGGCTCATGCCCTTTGATTGAGTATGCCTCGCACGGAGAAAGGTGCTTTTGTAATACTCCTACTGGGCCAGTGCATGGTGTTATTAATCCAAAGCCCTAACAAGCGCATTTTGGCTGGTTTTCCGCTGCGCTCCAAGCCAGCCAAAATGCGGGCGTTATCGATACAAAACCTAATATAAATAAGCATTTTAGCTGCAACCCTTAACGTTTTCTTTGTAGTAGAAGTGACGATGAAGCCAAATCCTTCAGGCGTTGGCATTTTTAGCACTAATAAATATTAGTGCTAATGTTCCCTTGGTGCGCATTGCTGACGTTATGTTGTAGTTTTTTACCATATATTTTCTAATTAATTATTCTGTCATGTTACTGAGAGCTCTCAGTAATACCCATATATTGTTCAAGTCTATTAATCATATAAAAATTAAACGCTTGAAATTAAAAAACATTAGGGTAGATTAATACGCAATAAAGTAGACGGACATTACTGAGAAGTCTACATAATAAGCGTTATGTTCTTAAATCTATTTTATAGGCAATACTTATAATGTTTGAATATTTAAATATGGAAAATAAAGATATCATAATGACATCTGCTGTCGTTATTGGACCAATTTTAGCTGTACAAGCGCAAAAAATAGTTGAAAGCTTTAAGGAAAAAAGAGAAAGAAGGATGAAACTTTTTCGTATTCTTATGTCAACTAGAGCCGAACGATTAAATAGAGAACATGTTCAAGCTTTAAATATGATTGATATTGAGTTTTACGGGAGGATGATACCTTTTATTAAAACTCGTTATCAAACAAGAAAAGAACAAGCAGTAACTCATTCTTGGAAATCCTATAATAGCCATTTAAACAGGCAGGGAGAGTATGAAACAATAGAACCATGGGTTAAAAAAAATGACGAATTGTTTGTTGATTTAATTTATTCAATGTCCCAAGCATTATCTTATGATTACGATAAAGTCCAACTAGAACGAGATTGTTATCGACCTAGAGCACATGGTAATTTGGAAAAGTCACAACAAAACATATTGGCTGGTGTAGAGAAGGTATTATCTGGTGAGAGACCTTTGCCAATGCACGTTGTAAATCTCCCAGCGCAAGAAGATGCCACTGAACCAGAACATAACAAGCAAATTAATCAGGACAAATAACAGTTGGTTTTTGCTCCTGCGTCGCTTATTTTCATCAACTGATTTTTTGCCTATTATTAGGGCGTTATACTTAAAGGTAAAGCATGAAGACATTAATAGTTATAACATTCTTTATATTGGTTGGTTGTGCAACCCAAGGAAAAAATACAATACCAGAATTCTCTGTATCTGAGAGTAAAGTAGCTGAATACCTTGAAGAGTTTAGAACATCAAATAGTAATGTTCTTTTTTTATTTATGGTGGATAGAGATGGAAATATTGTAAGGCACAAGATCTTAGCCAGTAAAACGGAAGCTATAGACAGTGGGCGATTGCGTAGTTTTGGGAACAATTTAAGCAAGCATGTAAAATTTCCTCCTGCGGCTAATTCAGATCCAGTTTTAAGGCAAACAATTTATTCAAGTTATTTCAATAAGAAAGTGGTGACATATTAAAATGATTTACCATAAAGTGCTGCATTTACGCTACTCTCATTGATTATCAAGCTGTTATAAACAACTACAAAATGGTTCAGGTTGCAAAATAATAAGCCATTGAATTGAGATGAAGTTATGGGCTGCTTTTTCGTTGCTCAACAATTTTAACTAACAATATTCTGCCCATTAACGAGGGCGTTACCGATACAATATTTAATCCGAATCAACTTTCACCGTCAATTGTTAATGTCTTCTTTGTGGTACGAGTTAGCCTATCACTCTACCCCAAAGTGTTGCATTTAGTGATCGCGGCTTCATGCTAGGCTGCATTGTTTCGTTTGGGTATTAGATGATATTGCTAGATTTGTGCAACAGTTCAGTAGAGATAAGTTGCACTTTTGAAAATAACATTCCGTTAAGGTGTGTTTATTAAGCATAGCTTACTTGGCCTTTATAGGTTCTTAACATAACAAAATAATACGATACAACTAATCCCACCAAAGATAATAGGGACTAAAACTTCAATTAATAGCTTTAAGTATATAAATTTATAAGCAAAACTAAATCTTTGAGCAAACTCCCAAATTTTATGCTCTTTAGCATCTTGATACATTGCATTTCGATCGCTTTCATCAGTAGGAGCTGGAATATTTTCAAAATCGTCTTCATGAAAAGGACCATTTATTATTAATTCTTTCTTTGTATTTATATAGACCCAAAAAGGCTTTACCCAATCAGCTAATTCAATAATTGCAGATGATAAAAAGTGAAAGTAGACATAACTAGAAACAAGCAGAATAAACCAACCTATCATACTTTCATTTGCTGGCTGCACTCCCAGACCGAATAGTGCAATTTTATTAGGCACAGAATTAGTTAAACCAATAAATAAACATGCTGTTGATGCCAGTAAGCTATTACGTCTTAATTTAATTGTTTCTTCTGAAAAAGGATCGTTGTAGATGGAAAATTTTTCACTCATTATACTTCCTTATATTTAGCTTTTTTATTGCCTAATTCTTTTAACCAAGCTGCAACAGATTTACCGTATTTCAGCGACTTCTTCACTTTCTATTTAATTAATACAGCTCATATTTAATTCCCGCTTTTTCATACAACTCATGCCACGAATCTTTGTTTTCACAAATTTTCAGCGCCTCTTTTAGCTTTTTATTATTTTCAGTTCGAGTAGTAATCATTAATGCCGAGCGCTCTAACAATAAAGTTTCTATATCAAGTATGCATAAATTATCTTCATTGATCTTATCTATTACAAACTTAGCAGTTTCAGTGACTCTATATAAATGATCTTTTGTCCTGTCTTTGATATCCGATTTTTTCGCATCCAAAGTTATACCAATCACGCACTTTTTAAACTTTGGAATTCCATGGGTAATGACTCCGCCGCCCCACAACGGCAGCAAACTACGTGTCCCATCAAAAAGAGAAGCACTTTTATACAAAATTCCAGCGGCTAAAGATAACTTTTGCAATTGGAGTTCATTTAAGTCTGCTTTAGTAATCATCTAATATCCTTATATTTAGCTTTCTTATTACCTAGTTCTTTGAGCCAAGCAGCAACAGACTTAACGTCATGTGTTTTCACCATCATCAAAAGGCGGAAGATACTGATGCGTGTTGAGTTTCATCACTGTATTCGTTAATGTACCAAATACAGAAAAACAATAATAGTCAGGCACTTGTGAAATATATACTACTACTTCTCATCTTCTTAGTGCTACCACTGCAAGCACAAACACTCAAAATAGCTTCTTGGAACATCGCATGGCTAGGCTCGCACAAGTTTAATAAGCGCAGTGCCAACGATTATCATGAGCTTGCTATATATGCCAAGCAGTTAAACGCTGATGTCATTGCACTACAAGAGGTCGAGAATGGCGAATACGCGCGTAAAGTGTTTGGCGATGACTATGACTACTATTTTTCAACAAATAACTGGGTACAACGTGTAGGTGTCGCGGTAAGAAAGTCAAAAGGCTATCAAGTGACAGCAAGCGAATACAAAGCCCTTGATGTTGGCCGAGTGCGCTATGGTATGGATATTACGTTAGCCAAAGGTAATGAAAAGTTTAGGCTATTGGCCGTGCATTTAAAGTCGGGGTGTTTTGACAAACCATTAGATAACTCGAGTGTTAGCGCTATGGTTAATGCAAGTAAAAGTGCCAAGAAAAAGAGGAACGCTTGTGAGAAGCTTGCTAAGCAAATACAACCGCTTGAAGCATGGATTGACCAACGAGCAGCAGAAAACGTACCATTCGTCGTTATAGGCGACTTTAACCGTAGATTTAATAAAGACATTGATAATAGTTACAGTGAAGACGCTGGTATGTGGCAAGCGATTGATGATGATGGAGCTGAAGCTATGTGGACACCAACAACAAGCAAAAATTCAAAGTGCTGGGGTGGGTATTACCAAGACTTTATAGATCACATAGTATTTGATCCCAAAGCAAAGCAGCGCTATGTTAAAGATTCGTTTAATCAGCTTGTCTTTGAAGGCAAATATACCAAGCAGCTAAGCCGTTCATTGAGTGATCATTGTCCAATATCAGTTGAGTTAACGTTATAAAATAAAGCAAGGAGTGAGCTATGAGAATATATTGATGCTGGTGCTTATCATATTCGCCGGATGGAAGTTTTATAGTGACAACAATGATAAAGCAAGTAAGACAGAGCAGCCACATCAGGCAAAAAAAATAACACACGCCATTCAATCACCGATTGAACGGGCTGAAAAGGTAACTCAACAACTAAAATATAAATGTGATGGCAGACAGCACTGTTCACAGATGTCCTCTTGCGCCGAGGCTACTTACTTTATAAAACACTGTCCCGATACAAAGATGGATGGTGATCGCGATGGTGTGCCTTGTGAGCCCCAATGGTGTCAGTAGCCTGAAAAGACGCATTGCTGAACTAACTTATTTAGCCCAAGTCAGCATAGACAAGCATTAACGAATCTAGATCAATTTGTGCGTACAGTCTTCGTTAGGTATAAAATAACTTGGTTTGTACGATTTGTTGAACGGCGCATAATCAGTCATTAACAAACTAGTTTTATATCATTACTCGTTTGAATGAGTTATTTATCACCGATCAATTAACCGGTAAAGACTTGGTAATTTATGCCTATACCATTCGCGATAAGGTCAGTGAGAACGATTTAGTGATAAAGTAGTTAGATAATTATAGCTCTGAACAAGCCATGTTGGCTGATTATCCCAATGCAGCATTCGTGTTAGGAGCAATGTATTTGTGGTGGTTGTTTAATGACTAACAGTATAGTTATATTGATGATCTAGCAAAGGGGAGCCCCCTAGTTAGGTTCTTTATCATCTTTTTAGCTAAAGGGGGGACGCTGACTGCGGAGAAAATGCACTCAGAAAAAAATTAAAATTCCCTCTACTTCTTTTTGTATACAATATCCATCCATGGGGAATACAACTTATTTTGTCATTATCTGAATGTAACACTGAATGTAACATTTATATTTTGTGTTTTTTATATCGTAACCTATACGGGCTCTGTATAGGAGTATTCAAGTCACTGAGGGGCCACCATCTCATCATCCAAAGACGTCCCTCGACGTCTTTTTTGTGCCTAAAATACAGAAAACATAGCGAAAGCAAGCATTCTACTGTCCGATAGCATCCACTACGATATTGTAACAACCATTATTTAATGTAACGCTCAATGTAACAACAGCACAAAATGGCTAGTGGAGTTGTTACAATGGCAAACAATACTAGACTTTTAACGTAGGAACCAATGGGAAATGTGCTATTGAATCTATCTCGTTTTTAATAAAAAGACAAAAAAAATGCACCTATAAAATAGATGCATATAAACATGAAACACTAAGGGAATAACATTACTGTTAAGTAAGAGTGTTCTTTTCAAATTAAGTTCAATTTACTTGTGAAAAATTTAATGTTTTTAAAAATATGGGAATTATCAGGGTCTGCAATTTAAAAGTTGCTAATATTTTGAGTTATTGATTATGGGCGTACAGTTTAAGAAATAATGATAAATCACCACCATCAGCTGCTATTAAACTGTTGATATAGACTGTATTAGCTTGCGTCATTATATCTAAATTTTCCCCTTAGAAGAGATACGTGCATGGGAATCTATTGTTCCTCATTATTTGTCTGTTTGTATTTCAATACTAACGAGAACAACAAGTTTGATAAATCAATATGTTCAAACTATAAAACCATATATGATTACTTTCCTTTTGAGGCAGAGCCGTTAAAATTACTGTTCGACTTTATTTACTTGGTTATCTTATATGAATGAAAATGCTAACTCGTTGGTAGTACTTGATTTTGAAACCACTGGGCTATCACCAACCAATGGTGATAGAGCGATAGAAATAGGTGCGGTTAGAATTGAAAATGGCGAGGTTACTGAAAAATTTCAATCATTGATGAATCCAGGTTTTCGTATTAGTCATTTTATTGAACAATACACTGGAATATCTAATCAGATGCTCACTAAGGCGGCTTCTTGTGATGAAGTGATGGACAAGTTTGCAGACTTTATTGGTGATGATAACCTGCTTGCACATAATGCATCTTTTGATAAAAAATTTTTGGACGCAGAGTTAACTAATATTTCTCGAAAATACCGTGGTGAATTCACTTGTTCATTACTTGTTTCACGTAGAATTAACTTAGATGCACCAAATCATAAGTTAGGAACGCTCATTCGTTATAAAAATATTCCATCAGACGGCACATTCCATAGAGCATTGTTTGATGCTGAAATGACAGCTAAGTTATGGTTGAATATGCTTAGTGATATTGAAGAAAGAATTAACCAAGAATCTGTTCCTTTTGAGTTGATTAAAATATTATCCAAAACCCCAAAGAATGATATAAGTAAGCTTTTAGCTAAATGGTAGAAAAAATAGTGTTAACCATCAATGATAAAATGGTGTTGATTTTATATTGATCGCTCCCTCTGCGTTTATAGTGGCTATTTTATTCTCTAATTTAAGCACGGCCAATACAGTGTCATTGACAAAGCTAACAGATGTTAAAATATAACCAAATTGCCCTAAGCTAGACACCGAAAACTGTTGGCATAAATTAAGTTGCTCCCAAAGTGGTTTATGACTGTTGAGCGACTTTCTTTGTGCTGTAATAACCGTAGTATCATTGTGATTTTCTAATATGTTCTGCATAAATGTTCACCTTAACTTGCGTTGATGGCAAAATAATAAACAGATTATATTAAATATACTGTAGTGAAATGTTTGTCACTGTTACTTTTTGTACTCAAGTAGTGAAGGCTGGAGCTTATAGTTGCTCAATATTGTTTTCTTGTGCTTGCTGTTCTTTTAATTTTGATTGTTCAATACGCCATTTTTGCAGTTCAGCATAATAGTGATCCCAAACGCAAGGATTACAAGCACCGCCGCCACAGCAATCATCGTCAGCAGGTGGAATAGGTTTTTCTAGAGCTTTGGTCATAACGATCCTTAAAATTTATTTTGCAGCATTATAGCGCAGAGTTTTTATAAGTAAAAAATAGAAATAAAAAAGCTCTGCGAGTGCAGAGCTTTTAACAAGATTCAATGAACTAAATTATTACTCAACTTCAGCTAATTTTTTCTCAAGGTAGTGTATGTTTGCACCACCGTTAACAAAGCCTTGGTCATTTAATATATCTTGATGCAAGGTGATATTCGTTTTGATGCCATCGATCACTAGCTCTGAAAGAGCATTACGCATACGTGCAATTGCTACGTCGCGATTATCACCCCAAGTAATTAATTTACCAATCATAGAGTCATAATGTGGAGGTACAGAGTAGTCAGCGTAAATATGAGAATCCCAACGAACCCCTAAGCCACCTGGTGGGTGGAAGCGGGTAATTTTTCCCGGAGAAGGAATAAAAGTACGAGGATCTTCTGCGTTAATACGACACTCAATTGAATGGCCAGCAATTTTAATATCTTCTTGGGTATAAGATAAAGGTTGTCCTGCAGCAACACGTAGTTGTTCTTTGATCAAATCAACTCCAGTGATCATTTCTGTTACTGGGTGCTCAACTTGAATACGTGTGTTCATTTCAATGAAGTAGAACTCACCATTTTCGTATAAGAACTCAAAAGTACCTGCACCACGATAGTTAATTTCAACACAAGCATTACAACAACGTTCACCAATTTTGGCACGCATTTCAGGTGTAATTCCAGGGGCAGGAGCCTCTTCAACGACTTTTTGATGACGACGCTGCATAGAACAATCACGTTCGCCTAGATGTATTGCTGTACCTTGACCATCAGCGATAATTTGAATTTCAACATGACGCGGATTTTCAAGGAATTTTTCCATGTAAACCATATCGTTTTTGAAAATAGTGCCAGCTTCTTTTTTGGTCAATGCAATTGACTCTACTAATTCTTCTTCATTGCGAACAACTCGCATACCGCGACCACCACCACCACCAGCAGCTTTAACAATAACTGGATAACCTATGCGTTTCGCGTGAGCTTTATTGGCACCATCATCATCAGTCAGCGGCCCATCTGAACCTGGAACACAGGGAACTCCAGCTGCTTTCATTGCTCTAATGGCAGCAACTTTGTCGCCCATTATCCTTATACTTTCGGCCTTTGGACCAATAAAGGCAAAGCCAGATTTTTCTACTTGTTCAGCAAAATCAGCATTTTCGGCTAAAAATCCGTAGCCAGGATGAATTGCAACAGCATTGGTTACTTCTGCAGCTGTAATGATCGCTGGCGCATTTAAATAACTATCAAGAGCAGATGCTTTACCAATACATATGGTTTCATCCGCTAACAATACATGCTTTAAATTTTTATCAGCAGTAGAATGCACAGCAACAGTTTTAATACCAAGCTCTTTACAAGCGCGTAGTATTCTCAAGGCAATTTCGCCGCGGTTGGCGATAACAACTTTATCTAACATGGAATGACCCTTTTTGGTTGGGCTTATTCAATGATGAATAGCGGTTGATCAAATTCAATAGCATCTTCATTTTGAGCTAAAACTTCTTTGATCACCCCTGATTTATCAGCTTCAATTTGGTTCATCATTTTCATGGCTTCAATAATACATAAAGTATCACCAGCATTTACATGCTGCCCAACTTCGGTGAAAGCAGGAGAGTCTGGTGATGCAGAAGCATAGAAAGTACCAACCATAGGAGAACGAACAATATGACCAGAAATTACGGGTGCAGCAGCTTCAGCAACGGGGGCAACAGCAGCAATTGGCGCTGCAGCAACTGGGGCAGCATGTATAACAGGTGCTACAGCAGCGGCAGGAACACCACGACTAATACGTACAGATTCTTCACCCTCTGAAATTTCTAATTCGTTGATACCAGATTCTTCAACTAGCTCGATAAGTTTTTTTATTTTACGAATATCCATTACATTACCTTATTTCAAATTTACTTAAATTAATATTAAGTTAGTTACTGATAACTAACTGTTATTTTTTGTTTCTGAGTTACACCCCATAGATGCAACTTATTTAGAATGTGTTTTATTTTCTTGCAGCCAAGCTTCAGCTGACTTTAGTGCGTAGCCATACCCGTTAGCACCTAAGCCACAAATGACTCCTGTTGCGATATCAGACAAATATGAGTGATGTCTAAATTCTTCCCTTGCATGAACATTAGATAAATGTACTTCAATAAAAGGTATTGCTACCGACAATAAAGCATCACGAATCGCAACACTGGTATGTGTAAATGCTGCAGGGTTAATAATGATAAAATCAATTTTTTGATAAGCTTGATGAATAGCTTCAATTAATAAATGTTCAGCATTTGATTGCAAGTGAGAAAGCTCTATTTCTTTCTCTTGTGCTTGTATAGCTAACTGCTCAATTACCTCATCTAATGTTTGTGCTCCATAAATTCCAGGTTCACGCTTGCCTAGCATATTTAAATTAGGGCCATTTAACACTAAAACTTTAAACTTTGTGTCCATCTTCGTCAAAAATACCTTAAAAGTGTAATTGTTAATAATAATTACATAAAACAATAACATTGTGAATAAAAAAAATATTTTTTTATTATTGGCGATTATTATAGTGTTTTCGCAGAATATAGCAGCAAAATACTGGTCTTATCTCTTTGTTGTGACTGAAGAGTGGTTTTTTCTGTAATTGCTTACTACACTTACAGAAGAAGTGGTGTTTTTTAAGGTGCTGTATTTTAAAGGATTACACCTTATAGGATGAATTGGTAAAGCACTTAATGACAAGGTTTGTTGTTGAAATCTCAAAGGATACCCAAAAAAGTATAGGAATTGACTAATACTGTTTAGTTTTATTTAAAAGAATAAACTAATAGTTGTATTAGATGGGTAACTTCTGATATCTTATTGGAAATGTTAATCTTTATTTAATATTTTCAATAAGCTATAAGTTTTATAGCTTTTCTTTTAGTTAGTACCAATTGCCATACCTATTAAATCCCCCACTTAATAGTTGGTAAGTGCTTAATCAATATTCGTGTTTGAATATTGTTAGGTATAAAAGGACTGTATTATCAAAACACTTTATTCTATATGCTTATTAATATTTTTAGGCTGCATGGGGTCAACAGTTTATGCTGTTGAGGTTATTATGCATCCATCTGTGAATGAGCCTACACTAACTACTTCGCAATTACGGCGTATTTATACAATGCGGCAAATACAGTGGGCAGATGGCCTCCGTATTACAGTATATGTCTTACCTCGACAGCACGCTCTTCATTTGCGTTTTAGTAAAGAGCACTTGCAAATGTTTCCTTACCAACTTGACCGTATTTGGAATAAATTAACTTATTCTGGTTTAGGAGTAGCACCAATTACGGTTAATACGCCAGAAGCTCTTTTAGATGCCGTAAGAAAGACCCCCGGAGCTATCGGTTATGTTGAGAATGTCAAGGATGAGGAGACAGTAAATGTTGTTCAAATTAAAAGCTAAAATGGTAAACAGGCCGATGGAAAAATTGTTTTTTGTAATTTTCACAATACTTTACTTATTTGCTATAAATATTAAAGCTGCAGAGCAAGACTTTCAATTTCATGGTTTTATCGCTCAAGGGGTGATTGATGTTGATGGCAGTGATTTTGTTAATGATGATGGTTCATTCTCAACAGAGCTAACAGAGCTTGGCATTAATGCTTCTTATCAATTGAGCTCTAATTTGAGGTTGGCAGGTCAGGTTGTATATTTAAATGGCGGGAATAGGTATGCAGAAGGAGTTCGTGTTGACTATGCACTACTAGATTGGTCGATATATGAAAGCTTGAACTGGCAAGCAAATATTTATTTAGGGCGTGTTAAAAATAACCATTGGTTATACTCTAGCTCCCGGGACATTCCATTTGCTAGACCTAGCATCATCCTACCTCAATCTGTTTATTTTGATGGCTTTCGTGACATTGCTGTTGGTACTGATGGTGCAGCAATAAAAATTAGCCATAATAATGATAGTTTTGGCGATTTTGATTTTAGTTTTAGTTATGGCACTTCAAATATTTCAGAGGAGCAAACTAAAAATATTTTAAGTGAATATGCACTAGGGATAGCGGAACAGGATTATGACATCCAAACAAGTATGTATTGGCAGCCAGCATTTTCTTCATGGCGCTTCGGGTTGTCTTTGCTTGATGCAGGTTTTACATATGATAGTGCTATTGACGGTAGTGGTGATATGTTTTCTGATGCCGATTTCACCTTTCAATTTTATACCTTAAATGCCTTATATGAAGGAGAACGTTGGGAGTTCAGCGGTGAAATTTATCAGCAGCGCTTTACCATAGACGGTTTTTATTTTCCTGACTTTCAAAGAGATACAGTTGGACAAGGTTTTTACTTACAATCACGTTACAAAATCACTCAAGAGCTGACCTTATTAGCCCGTTATGAAGACTTCTACCTTGATAAAAATGACAAAGATGGAAAAAATTTAGAGCAGATTACTGGAGGACGTGTTCCTTATTACTTTGCTTTTCACAAAGACACTACGATTGGGCTTAATTATGATTTTACTAGTAACTTTAGTATGCGGGCAGAATATCATTGGGTAAATGGTGCTGGTAGGCTAACACCTGTCGTGGTGCCAAATACAGAAATAAATGACTCAGAAGATTGGCAAATGTGGGCAATACAATTGATGTATTGGTTCTAATAGGGAAGTTTACTGATGACTAAAAAATTTATTAGTGTTCCGACTAAGCTATTGATGCTAATTGTTTCAACACTATTGCTTTTAGCGATAGGTTTTTCAGCGTTATCCTTATCGCGTTTACAAGATGATTATAAACAGTTTCAGCAAAACACTTTAAATCGAGGGCAGGCTCAATTTGCCTTACATAGTGATATATTACGCTCTAAACTTAATGTTTGGATTGAATCTTTCGCTGAAATTACGCAATTCTCACAACAAAATGACTTTACAGTTTTTGCAGAGCAGCTTGCGAAGCAGTTTGATGGCTTACAATTGAATTTAAATGTAGAAGATGTTTGGTTAGTCGATGCTAATAAAAAAGCGCTTTTTATAACATCCATGATGACAGATGCAGCACAAGAAAATGTTGAACAAGTGTTAAGGTTTCAACGCCCCAACCATCAAATTCAATGTCAGCAGCAATGTCAACTATTACTCAGTTTGCCCTTATTGAACAATCAAGGAGAAATAGTTGTTGTTACTATGAGTGCCAGTCTTGTTGATATGCTTTATGCAATAAATACCTCGTTAAATAGTGACGTTGCAGTTATTAGTTTTCCTTTACAATCCAATGAATCAGCTAACAATGTAAAAATCATTTCAGCATCAAATATGGAGTTAGCACAATCACTTCTTGATGAGAATAAGCAAACCAATTTAGAAGCTGTACTTGAACAAGGTCTGAAAATTGATTTAATCAATCAAAACTATTTGGTTAATTTATTGCCGCTAGCACAAAGTACCCAAAAAGCATTTTATTTGTCGTTAATCGATGATGTTACACCCTTTGAGGAAAAAAATTCACGATATAGACAGCAGTTTTTAATCTCGCTCAGTGGCATATTTTTTATATTAGGTTTTTTTGTTTATTTCGTCGCTCGCCCATTTACCAAGCGTTTGTTGCGTTTATCTGGAGCACTTCCCTTATTAGCAAATAAAAAATTCGATCAATTTAGACAAGTAAAATTGAAAAGGCCTATTTTGTTTTCTGATGAGTTAGATGTATTAACCCACTCTGCTTTAGATCTAAGTTATGAACTAGAACAGTTGAACATTGAAGTAGAGCAAAAAACTAAAGAATTAGAAAACATTGCCATGTATGACTTACTGACGGGGTTGCCGAACCGTAATATGTTGAATTATCAATTGCGTAAATCAATTGCGAATATTGGTCGCTATCCCAGTGGCGTAGCGGTATTATTTTTAGATTTAGATGACTTTAAAAAAGTAAATGACAGTAATGGCCACACTGAAGGAGATAAGCTATTAATTCAAGCAGCTGACCGAGTTCGCCTAAGTGTGGGGAAAATTGACTTGGCTTGCCGTTTTGGTGGTGATGAATTTGTAGTGATTTTGGGGAACTTAAAGTCGGTAAATGAAGCTGTACATGTTGCTGAGCAGTTGCTCGCTCAATTTAAAGAGCCAATAAGGCTGGGATCGAGCATCTTCTATGTTTCTACCAGTATTGGTATTTCATACACTGAGTCTTGTGAAGAGAAAGCTGAAGATTTGATTTCCCATGCAGACATAGCCATGTATGAAGCAAAAGATAATGGTGGTGCTCAATTTCATGTTTATCACCAAGAAATGTACCAGCGAGTTGCTCATAGAGTGATGCTTGAAGGCGAGGTTCGCCAAGCACTTGCTAAGCAGCAGTTCAGTTTAAGTTTACAACCACAATTACGGGCAAAAGATAAAAAGATATATGGCTTTGAAGCACTACTGCGTTGGCAACATCCTGAGCGTGGCATGATTTCTCCGGAAGATTTTATTCCTATTTTAGAAAACTCCCAGCATATGATTGAGTTAGGGTATTGGATTATTCATCGTTGTTTTGAGCTGGCGATTATGATTAAAGATCAAGGCTTACCTGAAATACGCATTGCAATTAATCTCTCGGCAGGACAATTTGTTGATGCTAATTTGCCGAGCTATTTACAAAGCTTATTGGATAAGTTTTCTTTATCGGCTGATAATTTTGAATTAGAGCTAACAGAGCAAACCTTAGTTAAAGATATTGATCACACAATTGCTATGATGGACAGTTTAAAATCTATGGGCTTTAGTTTTGCTATCGATGATTTTGGTACTGGTTATTCGTCACTAGCTTATATTAAAAAAATGCCCATTGATGTTATTAAAATTGATAAGAGCTTTGTTTTTGGTATGTTAGAAAACCATGCAGATTATCAAATTATTATGTCGACTATTGCGATGGTGAAAAATTTAGATTTAACTGTTATTGCAGAAGGTGTTGAAACTGCAGCACAATTACGTAGTTTAACTGAAAATAATTGTGATTTAATTCAAGGTTATTATTTTTCAAAACCGATACCAGAGATTGAATTAAATGAATTCATTAAAAACCATATTCATGAAGGGCACTGGAAAACACAAGTAGAAAAAAAACCAGCTAAAGTGCTATAAAAAGAAAACCTTAGAAAGTCATAGTTTAGATAATACTTTCAAAATATAGCTTCAATATGAGCACTAAATTCGTTAGCCCCCATAAAGCCTGTAACTCTTTGTTGGCTTAATTCTTTACCATTTAAATCAAAAAATAAAATTGAAGGTAAACCAAAAACATCATAATGCTCCATCAACTCTACATTTTGTTTAGCGCCAGTATCGGTTAAATCTATTTGCAGCAATACAGAATTAGCTAGCGCCTTTTGTACAGAGTTATCGGGAAAAGTGTACTGCTCAAATTCTTTACAAGCCACGCACCAATCAGCGTATAAATCTACCATCACTGTTTTACCTTGCTTGTTTGCTTGAGCAACGCTTGCTTGTAACTCTTCTAATGTAGCTACTTGTACAAAATGCTGTGTTTGATTGCTGTTTGTAGCTTCAATTGAGGACTTATGATTATTAGGCATAGTTAATTGATAAGCCATATTTGCACCAACAAACATCAGTAAGAAGATTAGCAGTGAACGTAAACCAAAGGCAAAACCTTTAGGTTTGTCGACAACTGAATTTTGATTTGCAACATAAAAGTAACTTGCAGAGCCTAGTATTAACAATGCCCATAATGCCTGGCTTGCAACTGCAGGAATGATGCGCTCTAATAAAAAAATAGGTACAGCTAACAGCAATAAACCAAAAATATTTTTGATGATATTCATCCAAGCGCCTGCTTTAGGTAATAACTTGCCACCAGAGCTACCTAAAATAAGTAAAGGTAAACCCATTCCTAAACTTAACGCATACAAAGCTGACGCACCTAATACAACATCACCTGTTTGTGAAATATAAAGTAAAGCGCCTGTTAGAGGGGCTGTAGTGCAGGGCGATGCAACTAATCCAGAAATAACTCCCATCATAACGACACCAACAATAGAGCCACCTTTTTGCTTATTGCTTAGATTGTTCAGTTTGTTTTGCCAACTTGCAGGAAGTGCCAAATTGAAAAGACCAAACATCGAAAGAGCTAAAAAGATAAATAAAATACTAAGAGCTATTAATACAATAGGATGCTGAAACATCGCTTGAAACTGTGCCCCGGCTAAGGCAACAACTATACCTAATAAAGTATAAGTAATTGCCATACCTTGCACGTAGAAAAAAGATAAGGTGAAGGCTTTCTTGGTTGTTAATTGTTTGCCCGCACCGACAATTATACCTGTTAAAATAGGGTACATGGGAAATACACAGGGAGTAAAAGAGAGTAATAAACCACCCACAAAAAAAGCTACTAGTGTTAGTAGTAAACTATCTTGTTTTAACATATCGGCTAGTTGATGTTGCTCACTGGCTACGGCAGCTTCCTTATTGATAGTCGTAGTCGGAACACTTTTGTCGACATTTAATGCGGATAAAATTGCTGAAGTACTATTAGTTGTCGATAGGCCAAGTATTTCATCTAAGGTGATGGTTTTCTTGGTTGGAGGATAACACAAGCCTTTATCTGCACAGCCTTGATAGCGCACTGTAATAAGCGCACCTTCATCAGCTTGTTCAATATTAATAGTAAAATTAAGTTGTTTCTTATAAATTTGTTGAACTCCGAAAAATTCATCTTCATGATCTATGCCTTGAGGTAAATTCACTGGTGATAAGCGAGCATTTTCACTGGTAAACTTAAACTGATGGCGATAAAGATAATACCCTTCACTGATATCAAAGCTGATATGAAGCTGTTTATCTTCCTGATCAAAATTCAAAACAAACGCTTGGTCTACTTTTAAAAATTCATCATCATTGCTAAACAATGATGAACTTGATGTATCAAAAATGGACTGTTGTGCTTTACTAACCATAGGTTGAAAACATAGCAACGCGATAATTAAGACAAAAAGCATGTTTATGGGAAAGCTAAAAGATGACGATGAATTTTTCATTAATACTACTTTAAATACTCATTGATCCAGTTTAAATAGTGTTTATCGCCTTGCTGGATATTCAAAGCAATCACTTCGACTACATCATAAGGGTGCAGTTCATTAATTCGAGCATTTAACAGTAAAAATCTTTCACTGTCTGTTTTTATTAAAAGTTGTACTTCATTGTCACACTGTATTTCACCTTGCCAATGATAAACTGACGTTATATTTGGCAAGATATTGACACAAGCAGCTAATTTTTCTTTAACTAAATTTTCTGCTATCGCTTTAGCTATTTGCTCATTTGGGCAAGTTGTTAATACCAGTTGGAATGCCATAGCGCGTCTACACAATAATAATTTAGCCTTATTCTCTTAAAAAAAACCTAACAACACCAGTATTAAGTGATGTAAAAATGATCTGTGCTTGAAAAAGACCTGAATTGCCCCATATTAATTGCAGAAGAAATTAAGGAATTATTATGTTTCGCATATTATTTGCACTATTTATTATCGTACCTATTATTGAAATTACTGTATTGATGCAAGTCGGAGAGCTTATTGGTGCATGGCCAACGGTTGCTATTGTTATTATTAGTGCTTGGTTAGGAGCTAAATATGTTCGCCAGCAAGGTTTAGCTACCCTGCAATCGGTACAAACTAAAATGGCACAAGGTGAAATGCCATCAAGTGAAATAGTAACAGGCTTAATGTTATTGGTAGCAGGTGTGCTTTTAGTTACACCCGGCTTTGTTACTGACATTTTTGGTTTGTCATTGCTTGTGCCTGCTGTTCGTCAAGCATTAGCAAGTACTGTTCAAAAGCATATGAAAACCAGCCAAGGAAGTGCCTTTAGCGCTAATGCACATTTTCATTCGTCCACTTTTACCCAAGAAAATGGTCATACCTATGAAAATGAAGTAGATATTGACATGAATAGTGCCGATGTTTTTACGGATAAAAAGCCCATAACTCATCACCAAGGTGAAACTATTGAAGGTGATTTTCAGCGAAAAGAATAATTGTTTAGATAGTAAAAAGCTAAAAAAGTAACAGGAAGACTTGTGAAGTACATTTTTAGCCCCATTAACTTACACACTAGTACGATATAAACACATAAATAAATTTGTTAAAACTCAAAAATCTCAGGAGAAAATAAATGAGCATTCGTCCATTACACGATCGCGTAATTGTAAAACGTAAAGAAGTTGAATCTAAATCGGCAGGCGGCATTGTGCTAACAGGTAGTGCAGCTGAGAAATCTACTCGCGGTGAAGTTATTGCTGTTGGTAATGGTCGCATCCTTGAAAACGGTGAAGTACGTGCATTAGACGTAAAAATTGGCGATCAAGTAATTTTCAGTGAAGGCTACGGCGTAAAAACTGAAAAAATTGATGGCGAAGAAGTACTTATCCTTAGTGAATCAGACATTCTTGCAATTGTTGAGTAATCTCGGTAATTAAAACTTAATTTGATGTTGAGCTTTGCTCCATCGAAATCAAACAAATATATAGGAATAAATAACATGGCTGCAAAAGACGTATTATTTGGTAATGACGCCCGAGTAAAAATGCTTAAAGGCGTAAACGTATTAGCTGACGCGGTAAAAGTAACTTTAGGACCCAAAGGTCGTAACGTCGTATTAGACAAATCTTTTGGTGGTCCAACTATCACTAAAGATGGCGTATCAGTTGCCAAAGAAATCGAGCTTGAAGATAAGTTTGAAAACATGGGCGCACAAATGGTTAAAGAAGTTGCTTCTAAAGCCAATGATGAAGCGGGTGACGGTACAACTACTGCAACTGTTTTAGCTCAAGCTATTGTCAATGAAGGCTTAAAATCAATTGCTGCGGGTATGAACCCAATGGATCTTAAGCGTGGCATTGATAAAGCAGTTATTGCTGCTGTTGCCGCTTTAAAAGATTCTTCTTCACCTGTGACAGATAACAAAGCCATTGAGCAAGTAGGAACTATTTCTGCTAACTCTGATGAAACTGTTGGTCAAATCATTGCAACAGCAATGGACAAAGTAGGCACCGAAGGTGTTATTACTGTTGAAGAAGGTCAAGCACTAACTGATGAACTAGATGTAGTTGAAGGTATGCAGTTCGACCGTGGTTATTTATCACCATACTTTATTAACAGCCAAGAAAATGGCAGTGTTGAATTAGAAAACCCTTTCATTCTTTTAGTTGATAAAAAAGTATCAAATATTCGTGAATTACTAACCACACTTGAAGGCGTAGCAAAAGCCGGTAAGCCGTTATTAATTATTGCTGAAGATGTTGAAGGTGAAGCCTTAGCAACATTAGTAGTTAACAACATGCGCGGTATTGTAAAAGTTGCTGCTGTTAAAGCACCAGGTTTTGGTGATCGTCGTAAAGCTATGCTTCAAGATGTTGCTACCTTAACTGCGGGTACTGTTATTTCTGAAGAAATTGGTATGGAGCTTGAAAAAGCAACGTTAGAAGATTTAGGTCAAGCGAAACGCGTTATCATTTCTAAAGACAACACCACAATCATTGATGGTATTGGCGAAGAGGCTGACATTCAATCACGTGTTGCTCAAATTCGTGGTCAAATCGAAGAGTCATCTTCAGATTATGACAAAGAGAAACTTCAAGAGCGCTTAGCTAAGCTTGCTGGTGGTGTTGCAGTAATTAAAGTTGGCGCAGCCACTGAAATTGAAATGAAAGAGAAAAAAGCCCGTGTTGAAGATGCATTACATGCAACACGTGCTGCTGTTGAAGAAGGTGTTGTTGCCGGTGGCGGTGTGGCGTTAGTTCGTGCCGCGTCAGCAATTAAAGACCTAGAAGGTATTAATGAAGACCAAACTCACGGTGTTAATGTTGCCATTCGTGCAATGGAAGCGCCACTTCGTCAAATCGTAGCTAACTGCGGTGATGAACCTTCAGTAGTGTTAAATGAAGTACGTAACGGTGAAGGTAACTACGGTTACAATGCTGGAAACAGTACTTACGGTGATATGTTAGAAATGGGTATTCTTGACCCAACTAAAGTAACGCGTAGTGCCTTACAGTTTGCTGCTTCTGTAGCCGGTTTAATGCTAACAACTGAAGCTATGATAACAGATGCTCCTGTTAAAGATTCTGGCGGCGCTCCTGCTATGCCTGACATGGGCGGTATGGGCGGAATGGGCGGAATGGGCGGAATGATGTAGTAGGGTTTTAACTCTAAAGCATAAAGTTCTGATCATCTAAATGAAAACCCGAATAGCAATATTCGGGTTTTTTATTTTCTGGTTTTAGGTAAATGACTATAGCGTATGATAACTCCGATAGTTAGATGGCCAAAATTAGTTGATCACTACAATACTTCTAGTGACTTTTTCACTGAGCATCATTATTTTTAATACGTTAGCCAAAAATATTGAAAAAGATGATAATTTACAAGATATGTTGATTCTTTAGCTGGTATTGGTACATCATTTGGTAAAATTGTGAGCGAAGATGATGGTGCTATTGATAGCGTTATTCATTTAATGGTACCTTTGCTGTCATTGGTATGTACGGAAAAATGATCATTACCGATAAAGTTTGGCTGAACTATAATCCATTTTGGTTAACAACCTTGTCAGGTTCTAATATCTATAAAGATAATGCATACGGAGAAAGTAACAGTAGCTTATTAACACATGGGCTATCAAATTACGCCTCGATTAAATGTTAGATACTATGCTAATTGGAATGAAATCTTAAGCTATAGTAATGGTGAACACCGTATTGAGTTAACTATCAAATATAAGCTTGAAAAAAATCTACAAATAAAAGGAATAGATTATGAAAAGAGTACTAACTTCAGGTTTACTTGCGTTTACCTTAATCGCTTCAACAAATGCTTTGGCCGATGTATTAATATTGAAGGATGGCCAGAAATTAACGGGCACATTAGTGTCTAGAAGTACTGAGGGTGTAGTTTTTGAAATAGGGGGGCAACAACTAAAGTTTGATTCATCAAATGTGCAAAGTATAAGCTTTGGTGACGCAGCATCAGCACCAACACAGCAACCACAAGCAGTAAATACAGAAGTTAATACACAGAATAAGGCCGCAGTTGCTTCAGTTGGCTCTCGTATGGTTGTTAGGACCAGTACTAGTATTGATAGTAGACAACATAAAACAGGTCATAAGTTTACTACGCGACTTGAAGCTGACTTAGTTGCAGGTGATGTAGTTGTCGCTCCACGAGGCTCTACGGTGTATGGCGTTATTGCACAAGCTAAGCAGTCGGGCAGAGCTGCGGGTAGTTCATCATTAGAAATTACCTTCACTGATATTATGCTCAATAACCAAATGGTGCCTATTCAAACTACGGGTGTTAAAGCGGTTACTGATAGCACAACAAAATCTACGGTTGGTAGAACAGCTCGTCTTGCTGCCATTGGCGGCTTAGCTAATGGCTCTAAAGGAGCTAGAAATGCAGCTAAAGTAGGTTTAGGTGTATCACTTTTAACTAGTGGTAACTCTATCAATATACCAGCAGGTACATTATTAGAGTTTCAGCTTGCTGCTCCGTTAAGTAAATAAAATATTATGTCTATTAATCAAGTGATTTTTACTTTCGCGCTATTGATATTTACGAACATAAGTAATGCTCAAGAAGTTGCAAAAGATGAAAGTGAAATAGAAGTTTCTGAAAAAGATTGTCAATGTACGCCAGAAGAAGGCCTTCCAGTTTCTGAACAGTTCGCAACACTTGAACAGCGAGCAATAGGCACGCCATTACTCGATGAAGATGGTAAGCCAGTTATTTGGCCAAGAGCTTTGCCATTTTTTGCACAAAATGTCCTTGATTTAGGTTTTGAGTTACCAAAAACTTTTGGTATTGCCATTATTCCCAACAGAATCAGACAAGATCTAGTAATTGAAAATTTAAAACTTGGAATCAATGGTTCCGAGCCTGAGCCCTTAGAATTTGTTAACTTCGGAACTAGTTTTGCCGACAACTCAAATGTGCAAATTAAAGCCGATGTTTGGCTTTTTCCCTTTTTGAATTTATACGCAACCTATGGCGAAATGACAGGCAGTGGGGAAGTACCATTAGCGATGGAAGGTAAAGATTTTTTAGAGTTCCTTGGCATTGATTGTGATGGTTTTCTAACCCCAGCGGCTTGTGACAGAAGATTTGCCGCGGTTGCCAAACCCAATTATCGCGGAAGTAATTACTCCATAGGTTTTACTTTGGCAATGGGCTGGGACCGATTTTTTGTCGCCTTACCTGTTACTTACGCCGTATCAAGCTTAGATATTTTAAGTGAAGATGTTGAATCCCTGCTCCTATCTCCAAGAATTGGCATTTCTTCAGATGTTGGTAAATGGGGCACTATGTCTACATTTGTTGGAGTAACCTATTTAGATGCTGAGGTCGATATTGTTGGCGAGATCAGTTTTGACACCGGGGATGTTGAAGGACTTGAAGAAAAAACCACACTTGACTACTACGTTAGTCAAAAAAATGCAGATAAAATAAATTATTTAATTGGTTTTAATTGGGATGTCACCAAAAGTTGGTCTTTTCATTCTGAAGCAGGTTTTGGCGGCAGTCGAGAAAGCTTTATTGCTTCGACAACTTATCGTTTTTAGGGACTCAATTAAGTATGAAATTACCAATAGAAGGTTCGTGTCAGTGTGGTCAGTTAACTTATCAACTGTTCGAAAAACCAAAAATGGTTTTGGCTTGTCATTGTACAGAATGCCAAAAACTTTCATCGAGCCCGTTTAGTGTTACGGCAATAATTGCTGCAACTTCGATTGAGTTCAAAGGAGAGTTAAAAGAATGGAGTCGAAGTGCTGATAGTGGTAACAGAAATCATGCAAAATTTTGTCCTGAGTGTGGAAATAGAGTTTATCACTACAACCCAGATGACTTAGAAATAATTAAGTTAAAATTGAAACCGGTAAATTTAGCTGATGCTTCAGTATTTGAGCCATCGGTGCATGTTTGGGTGAGCGAAAAATTAAGTTGGTATCAGATCCCTAGTGGAGTGAAAGTAATTGAAAAGCAACCATAAACTATTTATTTCAGTTGAATTAGTCTGAATAATACCAATTGAATTAATAATAATCACATTATGCTTGTGTACTGTGAATGAGTACATTAACGTGAGTAGGTAATAAATTTTTGTTAAGGCATAAGCTTGTTAGATAGAATTGCAGAAAACACTGTATTTAGAAGATACAACACGGCTGTTGTCGTTGCTTTTGTTATTATCGTTTTTATTGCGCTAACAGCTGCATCATTGCGTTATTACAGTGAATTGTCAGTACATAAGCAACGGGGCTTGAATCAGTTAACGGCCCAAGCTAGTCAATTAAACTCCATGTTAATACAAAGTGAGCAAGCCATTTATGGCATTCAAGAGTTTGCTCAATATACCCTCAAATACCCAGATGAATTACATTCAAAATTCCCTCAGTTAAAACAAGATGGCTCATTATTTTTTCTAGATAAATCTATTCAAAGCACTTTTGACAAAGACAAACGTATTCTCGGCAATATTACAGGGTTTGGTAATGTTGATAAGTTTTCATTATTGAAAAAAGAAGAGATAGCTATGGCTAATGCGTTAACCCCAGCTTTCTCTACTGCGCAAAAAGTGATTGAAGAGGCAAATTGGTTTTATTATGTTTCTGTTGAGCAATTTGTCAATATTTTCCCTTGGATCAATCGTGATAGCTGGCGCTTTAGTGATCGCATGTTAACTGATACTCATATGAAAAAAATACAAAAGCTAGGTTTTGAAAACAACAAAGCCCTTTGGTCTTACCCTTATAATGATGCCGCAGGTACAGGTATGAATGTATCTTTGGGTATAGGAGTTTATCGAGAAAAAGAAATGCTAGGCGCTGTAGTTATTGATATTAGCTTGGCACGTTTGCAACAAAGTTTGTTAAAGTTAGCATCTCAAGAGCAAAGTTTAGTATTGTTTAACCAAGACAATGATATTTTACTTTTTAAGCAAAAAGGAAAAGAACCGCTAAGTTATCGAGCGTCATGGCAAAAGTTACTACCTGAAGGTTTGCATCATTTAAATCAGAAAAGTTTAGCGCAGCTGCCAGATTCAGTGCAAATTGGAGACTGGCTGGTTGAAAAACAAACCTTGCCTATTAACGGATGGACTTTATTAAAATACCAGCACTATTCAAGCTTTATTTCCCCCTTACGCAGCCACTTTATTTTTATGTTTACTATCTTGTTAATTGGTTTACTAGCTTTTTTAATGCTAGTGAATGCCATGACAAGACGTAGTTTCATTAAGCCCACGCATGATTTTATAAGCCATATAGAATACTGCGCTCAAGGTGACCCTGGTAAAGTAAAAGCGAGTGCTGATTGGTTGCATTGGTTTGTGTTAGTTGAAGATATTTTTACCCAAAACCGTAGTTTATTACTGCAATTAAAAGAACAAAATGAAGTACTCGATAGCCGAGTATTAGAAAAAACCAAAGCATTACTAGAAACAAGTACCAAGCATCAACGTGATTATGTTTTATTACGCTCAGTAATGAATGCTATTCCTGAATTGATTATTTTTAATGATCCCGGTGGCAAGTTGATGGGCTGCAATCAAGCATTTGAGCAATTAAGCGGTCGCTTAGAAAGCGATATGTTAGGACTTCAAGCAAGTAAATTTATGCCCAAACTGTTGGCATATGAGATTAATGCCATAAATAAAGAGTTTCGCAATGAATACCCGCAACAAGCATTGATTGAAGCAGGTGAAGAGAGCTATCAAGGATTTTGTAATCAGTTTACTAATGAGCAAGGAGAAATAATCGGTACCATAACCATTTTGCAAGATGTAACCGAGCGACAAGCAACACAATCAGCATTAGAAAGAGCTAAAAATCAAGCCGAATATGCAAACCAGGTAAAAATTCAGTTTTTGGCGAATATGAGTCATGAAATTAGAACACCAATAAATGCCATGCAGGGCATGATGGATTTATTAACAAGAACTATCTTAGATTCACGCCAACAGCATTACTTAGATAATGCACAAACAGCCGCATATTCTTTACTTCACCTTATTGATGAATTGCTTGATTTATCAAAAATTGAAGCAGGTAAAATGATTATTGTTAAAGAGATAATTGATCTACCTGCTGTTATTGATACAGCGCTCAAGCTTAATGCGGCTAATACTGACACGAAAAAATTAAATATGCGTGTAGAGTTAGCAGCGAATGTACCTAGCTTACTAATGAGTGATGAAATGCGATTAGTTCAAGTACTATCAAACCTGTTGAATAATGCCATAAAGTTTACAGAACAAGGTGAAATAGCTTTAATCATTGATTCCATTGGCTTGAGTGAGACCAATGCATTGGTTCGGTTCAGAGTTAAAGATACGGGTATTGGGATAGCTAAGGATAATCAAAAACATTTATTTGAGGCTTTTTCTCAAGCTGATATTTCTATGACTAGAAAATATGGTGGTTCGGGCTTGGGCTTATCTATTTGTCAGCAAATAGTTAAGCTACTTGGAGGGGAAATTACCTTAAAAAGTGATTTAGGTGCAGGGTGTGAATTTAATTTTGTTCTGCCGTTTTCTTTACCTAATAAAGAAACTATAGAAAATTCAAAATTTCACACTACATCAAGTACCTCAACAGCAATAATTCATATCTGTGCAATTAAACAAGAGCTCTCTGCTAGTTGTATTGAAACAGTTGAAAGTTTATCTTGGCACTATCATCAATTTGATGACTTGCTTGAATTAAGGCATAAACTCTCAAACGAAGAATTATCTAATGCTAAAGTGGTCGTATTGATTAGTGAAGAAGCTTTTTCTGAACAAGAAATTACAATCGATAACTCTGAAGTTAATCGGTATCAATACATCGATTTAGTTGGTCTTTGTCAGCCAACTATGCGTGAGTTAAGCAGCGAAACCTGCCTACAATTAGATGAAGTGCAAATACCTTATATTTTATTGGATTTACCTTTATATCGTTATTCACTGGATAAAATAGTTAAAATGTTGCTACATGACCCAGAAGAAATTGAGAGCCGTTCTTCAACCAAAAAGTTGGTGTCAGAGAGTAAACTTCCTATTATAAAAGAAGAAAATAAGGGTAATAGTAAAGAAGATCTATCTAATATTCGCGTCTTGTTAGTAGAAGATAACTTAGTAAACCAATTGGTTGCTAAAGAACTATTAATGAGCATGAAAGCAAGCGTAATTATTGCTGAAAATGGACAGAAGGCTTTAGATTCGATTAATGAGGATGTATTTGATGTTGTGTTGATGGATATTCAAATGCCAGTAATGGATGGCTTAACGGCAGCTAAGGAAATTAGAAAACAGCAGATGTATCAAAGCCTACCTATTATAGCAATGACTGCTCATGCTCGTGAGGAAGATAAACAACGTAGTTTAGCAGCTGGGATGAACTTACATATTGCTAAGCCTGTTACAGCCGAATTACTATTAACGAGTATATTACAAGTGATAGAATTTGAAACTAGTTAGCTTGGTTAGTATTGAGTAACTTTAACTGAGTTTCTTGCTGAAAAGGCGTTCTAATTTATTAATAGTTTCTTTAATATTATTAACATCTGTTGGCGCAATAAAAATAGTATCGTCACCGGCAATCGTACCCAATACGCCGTCACTTTTACTTAAACTATCAAGTAATCTAGCAATTAATTGTGCTGCACCCGGACTAGTCTGAATGATGATCATAATGCCATTATGCTCTATTTCTAAGACTAACTGTTTTAATGGGCTTTGAGCTGTTGGTACGCCAAGCTCTGCAGGTAAACAATAAACCATTTCTTGACGAGCATTACGGGTTCGAACAGCACCAAATTTACTCAGCATGCGTGAAATTTTTGATTGACTAATATTATCAAACCCTTGAGTTTTCAAGGCATCAACAATTTCACCTTGAGAGCCAAATTGTTCTTGTTTCAATAAATCTTTAAACGCTTGTACTAGTGCTTCTTGTTTTTGTTGGCCATTCATTGTTTGATATCAAAACCTTTCTTCTGGTAAATAATATATTGTAGTAATACTAAAGTTGAGTTTTTTCAAACAGACATTATACGCTATCATATATACAAATATACGCTATAACTGAATATTAATTGTTTTTTTGTTGTCTATGCTATATCTTTTGCGCAGCAAATTTTTACGTATTTACTCAAATTTTTTTGTTAAAATACAACAAAGGTCAACTGGCCTAAGTTTAACCCCCATTAAAATCTCGGAGAGATCACATGAAAGTAGCAGTTTTAGGTGCCGCAGGCGGTATCGGTCAAGCATTATCTTTATTATTAAAAACTCAATTACCAGCAGGATCTGAGTTATCACTTTATGATGTTGCTCCTGTTGTTCCAGGTGTAGCAGTAGATTTATCTCATATCCCTACCGATGTAAAAGTTGCAGGTTTTGGTCGTGATGATTTAAATGCTGCTTTAGCTGATGCTGATATTGTTTTAATTCCTGCTGGTATGCCACGCAAGCCAGGAATGGATCGTGCTGATTTATTCAATGTTAATGCTGGTATTATTAAAGTTTTAGCTGAAGGTATTGTTGCCGCTTGTCCAAAAGCATTAGTTGGTATTATTACTAACCCAGTTAACGGCACTGTGCCAATTGTTGCTGAAGTTTTCAAAAAAGCAGGAACTTATGATGCTAACCGTGTTTTTGGTATTACTACGTTAGATGTGATTCGCTCAGAAGCATTTATTGCTGAATTAAAAGGCTTAAACGTTGCAGACGTTAAAGTACCTGTAATTGGCGGTCATTCTGGTACAACAATTCTTCCTCTTCTTTCACAAGTTGAAGGCGCAAGCTTTACTGATGAAGAAGTTGCGGCATTAACTCCTCGCATCCAGAATGCGGGTACTGAAGTTGTAAATGCTAAAGCGGGTGGCGGTTCAGCTACATTATCAATGGGCGCAGCAGCAGCACGTTTTTGTATGTCTTTAGTGAAAGGCTTACAAGGCGAAGACGTTGTAGACTATGCTTACGTTGCGATTGAAGGTGGTGATGCACCGTATTTCGCTCATCCAGTACGTTTAGGTGTTAACGGCGTTAGTGAAATATTATCTTACGGTGAGTTAAGCGCTTTTGAACAAAAAGCTAAAGAAGATATGTTAGCTACTTTGAAAAAAGACATCCAAGAAGGTGTTGATTTTATGGCGTAAAGCCAATTTGAACTCCTAGGTTCTAGATTCTAGAGCCTAGGAACTATCCCCTAAAAATGTCTTTATTTCACACCTTTAGAAAGTAAAAATTCAGTATATTCTTTATCAGTTCTCATAATGTGGTTAGTCAACCAGCGTTTAAGAAATTGCATTAAATCAGCACTAATGGTTCCTTGTGGGTTCTCCATAAATTTTTCTTTTAACTCGACAACTTGAGCAATTAGTTCGTTGTGTTGTCGTTTATGTTCTTCAGAATTACTGTATCCATACTCAGCAAACATATTCTCTTCATAGGAAAAATGCTTTTGGGTATATGCGGCCAATCCCGTAAATATCTTTCCTAATAATTCATTTGAGCTGTTGGTTAGCATTGCTTCATTGAGCGCATTGATCATATTGACTAATTTTTTATGCTGTTCATCAATACTATCTATACCAACACTTAACTCGTTTGACCATTCAATCAATGGCATATTAACTCTCCAAAAAATTTAATTCTCTACTTTAACTACCTATAGCTTAAGTTAGTAGCAGTTAAAAAAATACACAAGCCAAAGCGTAGATAACCCTGTGATAGATCAAATAACTCCTCCTTCGACCCTTCGACAAGCTCAGGGAAAGTTGCTCAGGGCAAGCGATTATAATCCGTGCATACTGAGCGCGAGGCAGTCGAAGTATGGATTATCTCCCCCAAGGATTATCGGGAGTAGAAGAACGTTCTCGTGTTTTTTTAGCTCTTTTTTGTCTCAAATTTTCAGCATCTTCAAAACTTAATTCAGCAGGCGTTCCTGGTTTTTGATGAGCTGGCACTATGCGATCACGAGGAGGCAACTCAAATTGACTATCGTCGGCTCGCGGTAAGTTTTTATATTGATATAAATAAAATGCTTCGACTTTATCTTTTGCCCAATCGGTTTTTTTTAGAAACTTCACGCTTGATTTGATACTTGGGTTGGTTTTAAAGCAATTTAAATTTAAGTAAGCAAATAAAATTTCAAAACCGTAATGATCAACTAACTCAGTGAGTACTTGTTCTAACCCAATGCCGTGCAATGGATTATTTTCATAGATATTTTCTGAGCTCATAATTTTTACCCTTTGTTTTGCGAAGCTGAATGTTAGGCTGAACGATTTGCTGCGATATGCGCTAAAGCCGTCAATGCTTGTTTGTAATCAGATTCAGGTAATATAGATAAAGCATTAATGGCTTTGTCTGCTTCTATCTCTGCTTTTTTCTGAGTATAAACTAAGGCGCCAGTTTGTTTCATTGCACTGAGGATTTCATCTAAGTGATCCATACCATTACCATGCTCTATTGCATCTCTAATTAATTGCTTTTGTGTTTCAGTGCCATTTTTCATAGCGTAAAGTAATGGTAAAGTTGGTTTACCTTCTGCTAAATCATCACCAACATTCTTACCCATTTCCTTGGCATCAGCGGTGTAATCCATAATATCGTCAACTAATTGAAAAGCGGTGCCTAAATATTTACCATAATCTGCCATGGCTGTTTCAGTTGCACTGTCTTGTTTGGTAATAACGGCAGCAAGTCGAGTAGCCGCCTCAAAAAGCTTTGCAGTTTTGCAGTAAATAACCTGCAAATAGCTTTCTTCTGTTGTGTCAGGATCATTACAATTCATTAATTGTAATACCTCACCTTCAGCGACTATGTTGGTGGCATCAGATAAAATATCCATTATGCGCATGTCACCTAATTTAGTCATCATTTGAAAAGAGCGAGTATAAAGAAAATCACCCACTAGAACGCTGGCGCTATTACCAAATAAAGCATTGGCCGTTTCACGGCCACGACGCATATTTGATTCATCAACCACATCATCATGTAATAAGGTAGCAGTGTGGATAAATTCAATAATGGCGGCAATGGTACAATGTTCATCACCTAATTCAGATGAATTAGTATCGTTTAATGCTTGTGCAGTTAGCACGGTAAGCATAGGGCGCATTCGTTTACCGCCAGCATTTACAATATAGATACCTAATTGATTTATTAGGGCGACGTCTGAGTGTAGTTGTCCATAAATAAGATCATTAACCTTGGTCATATCATCTTGAGAGAGCGCTTGAATTGCTTTTATATCCACTTTACTTAATTTCCACTTGGGCAGGTAGCTTATATATAGCCACTATTCTGATAGGTTTTATGTGCTAAATTCTACACTATATTGACCGATATTAAAGCCTGCGCAGGAGGTTTATAATAACTTTGCGATTAATTTATTTTGTTATTTTGAAGAACAAACCAAAAACTTTATAAATGATCACTTTTATACTTGCTCTGCTGAGTTTCTTCGCGTAGAATTCGCGCCCTATATTTTTAAATTTAGCGTCATGTAACTTTATAAAGAAGTGGCGCAGTACGGAGTAGCTATGTACGCGGTATTCCAAAGCGGTGGTAAACAGCATCGTGTAACCGAAGGACAAACAGTTCGTCTTGAAAAGCTTGAGCTTGAAGTAGGCGCAGCAGTAGAATTTGATAACGTTTTAATGATCGCCGATGGCGAGAACATCAATGTAGGCGCGCCTTACGTTGCTGGTGGTAAAGTAGTGGCTGAGGTTGTAAACCAAGGTCGTGCTGATAAAATTACTATTGTAAAATTCAAACGTCGTAAGCATTCACGTAAACAAGCGGGCCATCGTCAATGGTTCACTGAAGTGAAAATTACTGGTATTAACGGCTAATTAGGAGCATTTTAACATGGCACATAAGAAAGCTGCAGGTAGTACACGAAATGGTCGTGATTCAGAAGCAAAACGTTTAGGTGTTAAACGTTTTGGTGGCGAATCAGTGTTAGCTGGTAACATTATTGTTCGTCAACGTGGAACTCGTTTCCATGCTGGAACTAACATGGGTATCGGTAAAGATCACACTTTATTCGCATTAGCTGACGGTAAAGTTCAGTTTGATGTTAAAGGTCCAAAAAGTCGTAAGTTTGTTAGCATCATCGCTGACTAATCTTAGATTCGATTTTATAAAAACCTCGCATCATGCGAGGTTTTTTTTTGGTTATTTTTTATCTTATTGCTGTGATGATTTTTTAAAATCGAAAAATCGTTTATACTAGCAACATATAAACTAGAAAACGTTAGGGCTGTGTAAAACACCATGAAATTTGTTGATGAAGTTGAGATCAGAGTTGAAGCTGGAGACGGCGGCAATGGCTGTGTCAGTTTTCGTAAAGAAAAATATATCGAATATGGCGGCCCTAATGGCGGTGATGGCGGTGACGGTGGCGATGTTTACCTAATTGCTGATGAAAGTTTAAACACGTTAATTGATTATCGTTTTGAGCGTTTCCATCGTGCGAAACGCGGTCAAAATGGCCAAAGCCGTGATTGTACTGGTAAAAGCAGTGATGAATTAGTATTAAAAGTTCCTGTAGGAACCCGAGTTACAGATGTTGATACTGGTGAAGTGTTAGGCGACTTAACGCATAAAGAGCAAAGATTATTAGTTGCTAAAGGCGGCTGGCATGGATTGGGTAATACGCGCTTTAAAAGTAGTACGAACCGCGCACCTCGACAAAGAACAGATGGTACTCCAGGTGAAATTCGTAGCCTCAAACTCGAATTATTGTTGTTAGCAGATGTAGGTTTGTTAGGTTTGCCTAATGCAGGTAAATCTACGCTAATTCGCAGTGTTTCTGCCGCTAAACCTAAAGTGGCCGATTACCCATTTACTACGCTGGTACCAAACTTAGGCGTAGTGCGGTTAGATACGCAACGTAGTTTTGTTATTGCGGATATTCCAGGCATTATTGAAGGTGCGGCCGATGGCGCAGGCTTAGGTACTCAATTTTTAAAACACCTTGAGCGTTGTCGTATCTTATTGCATGTTATTGATATTTTGCCGGCAGATGGCTCTGATCCACTTGAAAATGCTAAAACCATTATTAGTGAATTAGAGCAACATAATGAAAAGTTAGCAGGTAAACCTCGTTGGATTGTTTTTAACAAACTTGATTTGATGCTTGAAGAAGAAGCCAAAGAATTAACAGATGCTATTTTGGCAGGGCTTGACTGGAAGGGCGAAGTGCATAGCATTTCTGCCTTTAATAAAATGGGTACAGCAGAGTTATCTCAACGAGTTATGACTTTCATCGAAGAGTTACCACCAGAAGAAGAAGCACCAATTGATGGTAAAAGTGTTGAGTTCAAATGGGACTCTTATCATGAAGATGCCATGGCTGATGATGGCTTAGATGACGATCTTGATGATGAAGACTGGAACGAAGACGATTACGATGTTGAAGTAGAGTATAGACCTTAACTCGTATTCAGCTCTATTCATTGAAAAAGAAAGTAAGCTTAGGTTATCTAATAATAACTTGAACTTACTTTTTTTATGTCTGAATTTCAGATGAAGTACCTTCAATTCAAAGAAAAGCATTCATTTAAACTTCTGATACAAGAAGTCTAAAAATATTATGTTCAGGTTTATTTCAGGTTAGCGAGTGCTTTTAAACACATCATGGTAGCTCATGACCACGAGCCGTTACCCATAGTTCATACCAATGACCATTACTTAATGTGACTTTTTCTGCTTGTACACAGGCTTTAATGCGCTCTAAATTAGTCGTGCCAATAATAGGTTGAATATTGGCAGGGTGACGCATTAACCAAGCTAAAATAATGCCTTCTTTTGTGGTTTGATATTCAGCTGCTAATTTTTCAACTAATTGCGCCGTATGATAAATATGGATGGCTTCATTACTAATATCACGCCCAGAAAATTGACCTTGGCATAAACTTCCCCAAGACTGAAGCTGAACGTTATTAACGCGGCAATATTCAAGCGTTCCAGCACCATAATTAACTGCAGGTTCGCCAGAGTTTCCCGAGGTGACACCTTCTTCAATCCAAGCTAAATGTTTCAAACTTAACTCTACTTGATTAACGACTAATGGGTGCGACAAGTATTGTTGGAGAAAAGTCATTTGTTGAATTTGCATGTTCGATACACCAAAGTGCTTTACCTTACCCGATGATTGTAACGTATCGAATGCTTGCGAAATTAGTTCTGGCTCCATTAAAGGGTCAGGACGATGTAACATTAAAATATCAAGTTGTTCAATATTTAAACGTTTAAGTGAGTTTTCAACAGACTCGATAATCCATGTCGGTGATGAGTCGTAGCGTTTAGGTCCTAATTCATCTTGAAATCGTATTGAACACTTCGATTGTATGGCTATTTTGTCTCGTAATTCTGGACGCTGTGCTAGTACTTTACCAAACACTTGTTCAGCTTTACCTTTGGTATAAATATCAGCGTGGTCAAAGAGTGTAATACCAGAGTCTATAGCAGTATCAATAACATGATGTGCTTGGGTAACTTCATCAGCAACTATAGGGCTATTATCCCAAGTACCGCCTAAACCCATACAACCAAAAACAATCGGACTATTGTTTTTGAGATGCTGCTCTAAAGCATATTTGTTTTTGTTCATTTGAAGTTCCATTGAAAGTCATTTTAGTTGATTAAGAATAGGTGAAATGAATTTATTGAACATTTTTAACTATTTAATTAGAAAATTAAATATAACAATATCAAATTCATTGTTTAGTATAAAATACAATAAAGTTGTGAAGTCTAGGAATAATGATGAAAGAACATAAAAAGCTTGAACGATTAATGTTATTTAGCGAAGTTGCAGAAAACTTAAGTTTTACAAAGGCAGCACAGAATTTAAATATTTCTCGTGGTCATTTATCGTCACTTATTCGTCAGCTTGAAAAAGATATGGGTATGCCTTTATTAATTCGATCTACACGGAGTGTTCGATTAACAGGTGAAGGTGAGCGAGTATTAAGTGGCATGAATAAAATTCGTCATGATTTATTGGAGTTAGAACGAAGCGCAGAACACGAAGGTAAAGCCATTGAAGGTTTAATTAAAGTTACAGCGCCAGAATTATTTACCCAACGATTTCTATTGGAGGTTTTTTCAAAGTTTACTGACATGCACCCTAGGGTAAATTTCTCTATCGATTGTAGCTACACCGCATTCGATTTAAATCGCAGTGATTTCGATTTAGCATTTCGTGCAACCAATGAACCGCCACAAAATATGATCGCTAAACAGCTTTTGGCTTATCAGCATTGTTGTTGTGCATCTCCTGTGTACTTTAAAAAGCAGGGCACGCCTAAATCACCCGCAGATCTGATTCATCACCAGTGCTTAAAAGGAAAAGATCAACCAAAGTGGGATTTTTTAAATGAGCATGTTCAGGTGAAAGGCTGGTTAGAAGTTAATGATAACCATATGTTAAAGAGTTTAGCTTTGCATGATGAAGGGATAATAAGGGTTCCTAAATACCTTGTTGATAGAGAATTATCTGAAGCAGCTTTGGTGCAAATTTTTGAAAACGACATGCCTGTTGGCTCTAAAATATTTATGATACATCCACAGTTAGTTCATCAATCCAAAAGACTGTCAGCCTTTATTGATTTCACACATCAATACTTTAATTGAATCAGCAAATAAAGACCCTTTTTAAAGTCACTTTTTAGTAAAGTTTAGTACTTTTCTACCCAATATATTTAGTTTTATCTTTTTTGGATATATCAATGAAAATATTTTAACTATTTGTTTATTCATTATATTTTGTTTTTTTTGAAACGTTCAAATAAAGAATACTTAAAGTTGAACGTTAAAATTCAAGATAATCATATAAAGAGACGAATAATGTTAACTGGCCTGATAGTGTCATTGGGCTACAGTGGCAAATGTAATAATCAGTCAAAATAATTATTTATATATAGAACAATAAAGTTTGCTTGGTAGTGAGACCAGCTGTAGTAGAACAGCATCATTTTTTGAAATTAGAAATATAAATGCTGCTGTTCATCGCATGAAATAGTAAGAAATTTAATAGAATTGGTATAACACTTCAGGGGAAGACAAATGTCTCATAAACCAAATAAAAACTCTTTCAAGTACTCCTTAATTGCTTCAGCAATTATAGGATTAACTACATCAGTAGTTACTAGTGCAGAAGAAGCAGCAAAAGTACCTACAACAAAAGAACAAAAGGAAGATGTTGAGGTAATCGAGGTTACAGGTCAACGTGGTAATTTAATTTCTGCACAAAATATGAAAATGGAAGCCGACACGGTAATGGATGCCATTTCTGCAGCCGATATGGGCTCAATGCCAGACCGAAGTGTATTAGAAGCAATTTCAAGATTACCAGGTGTAGCTATAGAGCGTTTTGCGGCGGCGGATGACCCTGATCACTTTGGTGTTGAAGGTGGTGGTGTTGTTGTTCGTGGCTTAACGCACGTGCGCAGTGAATTTAATGGCCGTGATACCTTTTCAGCCGATTCAGGTCGTGGTTTAAGTTTTGAAGATGTGTCTCCTGAGCTGATGGGCTCGGTAGAAGTATACAAAAACCAAACCGCTGATATGATTGAAGGTGGCATAGCGGGTACGGTAAATCTTAATACCCGTAAAGCGTTTGACGCTGATGGTCGCGTATTTGCTTTCTCAGCTGACGTTACCTATACCGATTTGCGTGAAGAAACGGCGCCAACATTTTCAGCCTTATATAGTGATATTTGGGAAACAGATTCCGGTCGTTTTGGCTTCTTGGCTAACTTTTCTCATTCAGAGATAAAAGTTGAATCAAACGGCGTTCAAGCAGGTCTTTATCAACCGCAAAATTGGGATGACAGCAAATATGTGCCTGAATCGACTCGCTTAAGCAAAAAACAAGATGATAAAGAGCGGGATGGTTTTGCGACGTCATTACAGTGGGAAAATACAGATAAAACTTTATTATTAACCGGTGAATACATTCGCTCGCAAGCTAATTTATCATGGGGTGAAAATGTTATTGAAATGGATGATGGCGATTCAAAGAATAACATGTTGCCTGTTGCGGGTACTGAGTTTGATTTTGATGGAAATGGTGTTTTTGAAAACGGTATTATAACCTCTGAAGCGGGCTGGCGTGGTGACGGTTCACCGCAACGTTATGGTATGCAACATACCATGCAAACTCGTGTTCGTGATGAAGAATCAATTGTAAATGATTATAGCTTCAATGCTAAGTTCACACCTAACGATTCGTTGGCTATTAACTTTGATGTTCAATACGTTGACTCAACCATGGAAATTGAAGATGTTTCCGTTATGGGAGCAACTCGCGCTGTGGTTGGCATGGACTTACGTGGCAGTGGTGTTCCTAATATAACCATGTATCATCCAGGTTATGATGGCCAAGGTGATTACACGCCAAGTACACCATTTACTGATCCAAGTGCGACCTTCTGGCGTAGTGCAATGGACCACGTTTCAGATAACGAAGGCGAAGAATTATCAACGCGCTTAGATGCCGAATACACCTTTGATGAAAGCGTTGTTAAGTCAGTTGAGTTTGGCGTTAGATATTCAGACAGAGAGCAAACTACTAGACAATCGACTTATAACTGGGGTGTTCTTTCTGAAGCATGGGCAGGTGGAAATAACTGGTTTGCTGACACCGACGTTCCATACGACACGGTAAGTTTTGATAACTTTGCTCGTGGGGGCACATTAAGTGCTGAAGGGGGCAATGCTTTCTTATTCCCGTCAATGGCGATGGTGAAAGATTATGGAAACCTAAATGATGCTCTTGCAGGGGCTAAAGCTGTTGATTGGGGTTGGAATCCATTGGCCGCTCGTGGTGGTGCAACGGGGCATTTTATTGGCAATGAGATCAATGAGACTAGAGAAACCAGTACCGCCTTTTATGCCAAGCTTAATTTTGAAGGTGATTTTTCTGGCATGGATTACAGCGCTAACATCGGTTTTAGGTACGTGAAACTGGAAAATGATACCAAAGGATTCATTACTTATCCTGATGACCTTCCCGACTCTGAAGATCTTGAAGATATTAAACATGTGCTTGATGCTGAACAAGCCGCTTTTGGTAATGGTGCTTCCGAGGAATTAGTTGCTTCAAGTGACTATACCAACGTGTTACCTAGTGCTAACTTTAAGCTAAATTTAACGGATGAATTGTTACTACGAGTAGCATTTTCTGAGGCTATCTCCTTACCTTCATTAGGAAATTTACGAAATTATGTTGGTATTGGTGGTAAAGATATGCAGATTATCTTTGATCCTGATGTTCCTGAAGGGGAAGAGCCAATTCCTGTCTATGCAGCATGGGATCGTTATACGGCAAGTTCAGGAAATCCATATTTACAGCCCATGGAATCATATAATTATGATTTATCTTTAGAATGGTATTTCTCGGAAGCGGGTTCATTAACTACCGCCTTATTTTATAAGGATTTGAGCAACTATTTTATCAATGGCGTATCATTTAGAGATTACACTAATAATGGTGTTACTCAAGAGGTACAAGTTGAAGGGGCAACTAATGGTGAAGAAGGTTCGATTGCTGGTTTTGAAATCGCTTACCAACAGTTTTTCGATACACTTCCTGGCGCATGGGGTGGTTTAGGTATTCAACTTAATTATACCCACATTAACGAAGAAGGCTCACCGAATTCAGGCTTAAATGATTCATCTTCTGATTCTAATGACGCTGGTGATATTGCTTTTGAAAATTTACCACTTGAAGGGCTCTCAGAGCAAAATGCCAACGCAGCGTTACTTTATGAAAAGTTTGGTATTTCAGCGCGTATTGCTTATAACTGGCGTTCTGATTACTTGTTAACCACTCGTGATGTTATCACTAAATTACCAATCTATAATGAAGCAAACGGGCAGTTGGATGCTTCAGTATTTTGGGATGTTAATGATAATTGGAAAGTAGGCTTGCAAGGCACCAACTTGAATAACAATGTTACTCAAACGTCAATGCAAATTAATGAAGAAGGTGACAAGGTAACTCGTTCGTGGTTTACCAATGACCGTCGTTATAGTTTGGTGGTACGTGCTACTTTCTAGTTAATGGTCTAAATGAGGGCAGTCTCTGTGAATAATACTGCCCTTACTCGTTTTGGGGAAAATGATGACATCGACACTTATCGCCCCCTTCGCCGTCTTTATAACTGTTTAGTTTTAAGGACGGTCTTTTTCTTTAGTATTGCTTTTCTTCGGAGACTGTTATGAATCAAAAAACCGCACAGCAAAAAAAAATCAATAATATTGTCATTGTTGGTGGTGGTACTGCTGGCTGGATGACCGCAGCAACCTTAGCGAAAGTTTTAGGAAAAGACTATTGTGATATTCGTTTAATTGAATCGGATCAAATTGGTACGGTTTCTGTGGGTGAAGCAACCATTCCACAGATATCGCTATTTAATAAAATTCTGGGCATAGATGAAGATGATTTTGTCAAAAAAACCAAGGGTAGCTTTAAATTAGGCATAGAATTTGTTGATTGGACAAAAGCCGGTGGAGGCTATATTCATCCTTTTGGTGACCATGGTAAAGATATGGATGCCATTCAATTTCACCATTATTGGTTGAAGATGCATCAACAAGGGAAAGTACCGGATATAGAAGAATATTCACTTGCTGCGGTAGCCGCACGTCAGGGGAAATTTATGCGTCCTAAAAATATGGGCAATTCGCCGTTATCAGAAATTAACTATGCTTTTCATTTTGATGCAACCTTATATGCCGATTACTTGCGTGACTACGCTGTTGAACGCGGCGTAAATAGAACAGAAGGCAAAGTCGTTGATGTTTCATTGAGAAGCAGTGATGGCTTTATTGATAGTGTACTCTTGGAAAGTGGTGAACGAGTTGAAGGTGACTTGTTTGTTGATTGCACGGGCTTTAAAGCGTTACTAATTGAGGGAGCATTGAAAACGGGCTTTGTTGACTGGAGTGATGTTTTACCCTGCGATACTGCCGTTGCTATGCCTTGTATGGCCAAAGATAAGGATGTGTTACACCCATATACTCAAGCCAAGGCGCAAAAAACTGGTTGGATTTGGCGAATTCCTCTACAGCATAGAGTAGGTAACGGTTACGTTTATCCAAGCAAGTTTCTTAGTGATGAAGATGCGGTAAAAATATTAACCGATCAAATGGAAGGTGAGCCTATTGGCGAACCTAATTTCTTACGCTGGAAAACAGGCGTACGTAAACAGGGCTGGAATAAAAACTGTATTGCCATTGGCCTTTCCGCTGGTTTTGTTGAGCCGCTAGAATCTACAGGTTTGCACTTAATACAGTCGGCAATTGCCAAATTTATGGGATTATTTCCTCACCAAGGTTTTGAGCAAATCGATATAGATACCTATAACGCACAAGCGAAAACTGAACTTGAATATATACGAGACTTTATCGTTTTACACTATAAGGCAACCGATAGAGATGATTCAGAATTCTGGCGTTATTGTCAAAATATGAAAATTTCAGATCGCTTACAAGCAAAAATGGACTTATACCAAGCTAATGGTCGTATCTATCGTCAAGATACTGAGTTATTTAACGAAACATCTTGGCTCGCCGTTATGCACGGACAAGGAATAAATCCTAGCGGTTATCATCCTTTAGTTGATGCTCTTTCTGAGGATGAAGTCGCTAGAAGGTTGCAGCATATTCATGAGGTGATTCATAAGTCGGTCGACACCATGCCAATGCAAAAAGACTTTATTGCAAAGCATTGTCAGGCCTAACTGGTATAAATGTAAAGCTCAAGAGTAATATTTACTTGCTAATAATATCAATAGATATTATGTTAAAACGATAAAATGAAAGCGCTTACATTTAGGCGTTCTCTATAAATGAATAAGTTGAAAAGGTTAGTTAATAAAAGTTATGTTTATGAAAAATCTGTTAAAAAGCATCATCCATATTTCTGCTGTGCTAAGTCTTACTTTGAGTCTTAGCGCATGCGATAAGACTCAAAGCACTGTTGCAGAACAAGATGTTGCTCAACCAAATGGTCGAATGGCGACAGTAGAGCAAAATGTAGAATCTTTACTGTCAAAAATGACTTTGCCAGAAAAAGTATCTTTGGCTCATGCTAGTGGTAAATTTCATGTTAATGCTATTGAGCGTGTTGGCATTCCTGAAATGTGGCTATCTGATGGTCCACATGGTGTACGTCATCAAATAGAACGTCATACTTGGGCATCGGCAGGTTGGACAGATGACCATTCAACTTACTTACCTCATTTAACATCAGTCGCAGCCAGTTGGGATACTGAAATCGCAAGCTTGCATGGGCAAGTGTTAGGGGCTGAGGCTCGCGACAGAAAAAAAGATTTTATTTTAGGCCCAGGTGTTAATTTGGCTCGCTTACCTTTATATGGCAGAAATTTTGAGTATATGGGAGAAGATCCCATTTTAGCCGCAAAACTGGTGGTGCCACAGATCAAAGCTATTCAAGCCAATGATGTTGCCGCGACGGTTAAACATTATGCGCTAAATACTCAAGAGTTAAATCGAATTGGCGTTAATGCCAAGCCTGATGAGCGTACTTTACGAGAAGTGTATTTACCTGCCTTTGAAGCGGCGGTTAAAGAGGGCGGCGTTCTTGGTATGATGGGTTCATATAACCAATACTATGGCACTAATGCTAATCAAAGCAAACATTTAGTCATGGACATTTTAAAAGGGGAGTGGGGCTATAAGGGCGTACTGCTTACTGATTGGCATGTTGATATAAATACCTATGATGCTGCGGTTAATGGTTTAGATCTGGAAATGGGTACCGATGTTGCTGATTATCAAGATTACTTTTTGGCGAGACCCTTTTTAGACATGATCCAAGCGGGGAAAATCCCTGAATCAGTCGCTGATGAAAAAGCTAGACGTATTTTAAGAGTACAACACGTTATAGGTATGTATGATGAAAATCGCTTACCTGGCGCACGAAATACCAAAGCCCATCAAGCAGCTGCGCGAAAAATTGCCACTGAAGGTGTGGTGTTATTGAAAAATGACACCGTAGGGCTCAAGCCTGTTTTGCCATTAGATATGAAGCAGGTGAAAAAGATACTGGTACTTGGCCCTAATGCAGATAAACAGCATGGTACAGGTGGAGGATCATCAGAAGTTAAGTCTTTATATGAAGTGACACCATTACAGGGCTTAAGAGAAAAATTTGGTGAAGAGGTCAATATTACGGTTATGAAGGCACGCAGTAGTGAATTAACCGCGATTGCCAGTGATTACGTTGAGAGTCGCCATTGGACAGGAACACCTGCATGGAATATATCTTATTTTACTGAACAAGATCGTAAGAACCTTTATGAAGAGTCTTGGGTTGTAGATTCTAAATTTAAGTCGGTAGAACCTTCAATTGTTCAACACATCACCATGACGGCTAAAATCAAGCCTTTAACAACGGGCTTACATCAATTGAAAGTTGAAAGCATTGGTCGCTTCCAATTAAAAATTAATGATGAGCTCGTTATTAACCACCAAGCTGATGATGAAACATCAAGTAACGTTACCCCATTAACCCACGAAATTGAATTAACAGCAGGCGAGTCTTACACTTTTGAAATTAAATATGATGGCAATGAACACTTCACTCTAGGTTGGGATGCGCCTGGAGAATTGTTCAGCAGCGAAGCTGATTATATTGCTGCGGCTAAACAGGCTGATGCGGTTATCTACTTTGGTGGTTTAAGTCATGGTGATGACAGAGAGTCAATTGATCGCCCTGATATGAAGTTACCTAATTCCCAAGATGAGATTATTAGCAAGTTAATTGCAGCCAATGAAAAAACCGTTGTGTTTCTTGTTGCAGGCTCAGCAGTTGAAATGCCATGGGTAGATAAAGCTAACGCTATTGTTTGGGGTTGGTATGGTGGTATGGAAGCAGGCCATGCTTTTGCTGATATTTTAACGGGTGATGTTAACCCAAGTGGTAAAATGCCAATTACCTTGCCAGCACGTCTTGAAGATACGGCACCAATTGCCTTAAACGATTATAACGCTAAAGAAAGTTTATACACTGAAGGCGTTTTTATTGGTTATCGTTGGTTTGAGCAACAAAATATAAAGCCAACATTTGTTTTTGGTCATGGCCTTTCATATACCAACTTCTCGCTAACTGACATTGCTTTATCGGCAGAAAATATGATTGCAGATGAGGAGATTACCATCACTGCCCTAGTCAAAAATAGCGGTAAGGTAGCTGGAGCTGAAGTTGTGCAATTATATTTGCATGACGTTGAGTCCAGTGTCGATAGACCGATAAAAGAGCTGAAAGGTTTTGCCAAGGTTTATTTAACACCGGGCGAAAGTAAACAAATCACTATTTCACTGAATAAACGTGATTTATCTTTTTGGGATGTAAACACAAATAATTGGTTGGCTGAAACAGGTGAATTTGAAGTACAACTGGGTACATCGCTTGAAAAAATTCACCTAAAAGCTAGTTTTAATTATCATAAATAAGTAGCAGAAATAAGCACCAAAAGAAATGCATGACTGCTTTAAAGAATAATCTGTCAAACAGACTTGTAATTGTCGATGCTCTAAGGGGCTTCGCACTTATGGGACTGTTTTTAATTCATATGGTTGAGTACTTTGAACTTTATTGGTATCAACCTGAGCCAGGCACGGTTCATGATATGATGTTTTTTCTTTTTGGTGGAAAAGCCTATGCTACCTTTGCTTTATTATTTGGAGTTAGCTTCTTTATTCAAATGGAAAATCAAGCTAAGAAAGGCATAGATTTTCGAGCCAGATTTGCTTGGCGGCTAACCTTACTTCTTATCATGGGTTATTTGCATGGTTTGTTGTATAGCGGTGATATTTTACAAGTATTGGCTGTAAGTGGTTTGTTATTGTTACTGGTTTATCAGCAGAGTAATAAAGTTATCTTATTGTTGGCACTAACCTTTTTGCTACAAGTGCCACTGATACTGCATTTTATTTTCACCCTAATTGACTCGTCTACGATTAATAGTCAGCCATTGCATTGGAGCCTGATGTCTGAAAGTTTTGATATTTATGCCAATGGAAATTTTGAGCAGGTTATAGCAACCAATATGTTTAATGGTCAATTTGGCAAATGGATGTTCTTTATTGAAAGTGGTCGCATATATACGGTTTTAGGGCTTTTTCTATTGGGGTTGTTTGTTGCTAGACAAGGTTACTTTTCAAAAATAACACAGCATAAAAAACAAATTTTCACCGGCTTTGTGATTGCCATTTTATCGGCTTTAATATGCCATTATTTTTCTTCACTTGCCCAGTCATTTGCACAAGCATTCACCCTAACTGGCATGAGCTTATGGTTGTTTAATACGATAGTTACCAGCTACCTAAATTTGTCATTAACCTTTGGTGGCATATTGTTATTTTGTTTGTTATATCAGTTACCAGTTTTAACTCGTCTTCTTAAACTACTGGCACCTTGTGGGCGCATGAGTCTAACACTGTATGTTGCTCAGTCATTAATTGGTGTACCATTATTTTATGGATTTGCTATGGGTGGGTTTCAAAGTTTAGGGCAAGTGAATAGCCTATTACTGGGTTTTTGTTTATGGCTATTGCAAAGGTTCTTTGCTCACCTATGGCTAAAACATTACAAATATGGACCTTTGGAGTGGGGTTGGCGATCGCTTACTTACGGTAAAAAGGTTAAAAATTCACTAGCCATATCAATGGTTAGTGTTCGAAATTATTAAGGCAAGTAGTTTGATTGGAGAAAGTAGATGAAATTTGCAAAGCGGTTTTTGTATTTCTTTATGGTTATGTTTTTATCCGCATGTGGAGAAAGTGCTCAATCTGACACCGACAATGATTCACCAGTAGTTCAAACCGTTACATCTACTGAAAATGTTGAATATATTGTTGTTTCAAGATCTGACTATCAAGATAAGTTACATGGCTTTTGGTTAGGACAAAGCATTGCCAACTGGACTGGCTTAGTGACAGAAATGGACAAGGTTGGTACACCAGAAACCATACCATTTTATACCGATGAAGATTGGGGCAGCAAGGATTTACCCGCTGTTTGGGGGGAAGGGGTTCCTCATAGTGATACTATTGATTTTTTCTTTGTTGAAACAGGCCAATCTTGGGGGGCTGATGATGATACTGATATTGAGTATATGTACCAGTATTTACATGAAAAACACCAAACAAGTCTATTGAGCGCAGAGCAAATTCAAGCGGGATGGTTAAAACATACCTACTCGGAAGAAGATGCGCCGCTTTTTAAAAAATTTCCTAACTCTAAAGCAGTTCAAGAAAACTTCTTATGGGAAGCGAATCAACAAGCTAGAATACTAATGCAGCAAGGCATGTTGCCGCCGGCAACCAGTGAGCCGGAAAATAATGCTAAATACATGATGATTGATGCCCAGCTGACCACGGAAATATTTGGTTTATTGGCACCTGTTAGAGCCGATGTTGCTTTAAAAATATCACAACTGCCTATTCGAGTAGCTGCTAAATATGATGCCCAGTGGATTTCAACGTTTTATGTTAGCATGCATTCTCTTGCTTCGTCTGTGGATCAAAATTTAACAATGCAAGAGCAAACTTGGTGGTTGGCTCAGCAAGCAAGTAAAGTTCTGCCTAAAGATTCTTATCCAGCCAAAATGTATGCTTTTATTAAAAGATCATATCAACAAAATCCAGATAAAAATGACTGGGAAAAAAGCCGAGATGAAGTTTATCAGCGATATCAGCTCAATAATTCTGATGGCTATGTTTATCATGATCCCTTTGAAGCAGGTATTAATTTTGCTGCCAGTTTAGTGAGTTTATTTTATGGTGAAGGAGACATTGTTCGCACCATTCAAGTGGGCACTTTAGCTGGCTGGGATTCAGATAATCCAACAGCGACTTGGGGGGGATTATTAGGTTTTATGATTGGCAAAGCTGGTGTAGAACAAGCATTTGAACAAGATAACTTATCGGAAAGGTACTGGATTCACCGTACTAGAATAAACTTTCCTGATCACACACCTAATCAACTAGGCGAAGATACTTTCAGTATGATGGCTCAACGAGCGATTAAGGTGATTGATCAAGTAGTTGTTGAACAAATGCAGGGTAAAATTGATGTTGAAAATAATGTCTGGCTTATCCCTGAAAGTTAATCCCTAAAAAGTAAGGCTATTCATCATATAAGAATAAATTTTAATATGGATTTTTATGAAAAACATAATATTTGGTCTAATCGCGGCGACTCTATTTTTATCTGCTTGTTCTAATCATGCTGGTTATCGCATTGTCGAACAACCGATACAAGGAAAATCTTTACCACCACAGTCTTCAGCTGCTGAGTTGTTACGAGAGCCTTATCAAAGTAGTGTCGATCAAAGCCAGCGAGAGTATTTTGTATATTTGCCTCAAGGGTATCACGCTAAGCCAGATAAAAAATGGCCGGTGATGTTGTTTTTACATGGTAATGGTGAACGGGGTAACGGCCAAGATGAACTCGATTATGTCTTGATGCAAGGACCTTTATATGAAGCTTGGGTGCAGAAAAAAGACTTGCCGTTTATTATTATTTCACCTCAGTTGCATATGTTTGGCTGGGATGAAAAGGGCATTTCTTATATTGATAACAGGTCAAAAAATAATATTCCCAAAAGATTAGCTCAGGGTATACCTATGCGAAGTGCCGCGTTTGAAACGAATACTGATATTCAAAGAACAGCATCATTAACTGATATGAGTGATGTGGCGCCTTTATTACCCCAAGGTTGGGAGCTGCTTGAAGATGATTTGATTGGAATGCTAGATAGCGTGCAGAAAAATTATCGAGTCAAGGTTAATCAAGCTTACCTTTCAGGTTTAAGTTATGGCGGTTTTGGCACCTGGTATATGGCAAGTAAATACCCGGAAAGGTTCGCTGCTATAGCACCTGTAGTCGGTTGGGGACATCCCAGTTTAATGCCACCTATTGCCGAACAAAAATTACCTATTTGGCTTTTTGCAGGCGGCAGAGACAGTGCAGTGAATATTCAGTATTTTTATGCTGGTTTAAATGAGCTAGAAAAGCTGGGTCATAATGATGTTCGTTTTACCGTTCATGAAGATAAAGGTCATGATGCTTGGACACGGGTTTATTCAGGCGATGATCTATATCAGTGGTTATTATCACATGATCTCAATCATTAACTCATGAGTTCGGTTAGATGGAGATCAATTTAGCTACAGACAAATATAATGAAGATCGTTATTATCTTAAATAAGAATCAATTTTTAGATTTAACGGATGTAGTATGGAGTTAGTGCTCTTTAACACGCTTGATTTAGCTTTACTTATCACTATTTACCAATGTGTTTTATTTGCTATATTTTTACTAACACTTAAAAAAGGTAAACGACAAAGCAATGTATTATTGGCATTGTTTTTAATCTCTTATGCTGCTATTCCACTTGACACATTAATAAATTTTGGCGAAGCATTTAGGCAATTTGCGATTGAATTTTCACCTAATGTTTTTTATATTTTTGGTACCGCATATTGGCTAGAAGCTGTATTCCTACTTTTTTTTGTTCGTTCACTCATTTATAAAAATTTTACCATCAAACGAGTTGATTTACTGTATTTCATTCCGTTTATTCTCTACTTTATTTTTGAACTCAATCAGTGGTATTTACTCGATTCACAAACAAAATTAGCATTCCTTAATGGCTATCAATTAGAGACAGAGCCTGCTTATACACGTTATATCAATTTGTTTAGAGAGTGCTTTAGATTGTTTTGCGGGGTTTTATGTTTGGTCGAGTTGCAACGTTATCAAAAACAAATTAAAAATGAATTTGCAGATATTGAAGCCATCGATCTCACTTGGCTTAAAATTTTAATCATCGGTTTTCTAGTTATTCGAATACAAGCGATATTAGTGACTGTAGGGTTTATGACCTCAATAGATTTACATATAAATATTAATTATGCCTTGATGGGGCAAGTATCAAATATCATGGTAATGTTTTTGATCAGCTTTTTAATGTTTTTCAGTCTTGGTTTTTCTAATGTATTTAAAGGTATTGATACAAATAATAAAGAATTGGAAAAAAATCCTATAGATCTAGATGAAGTACAAAGAATTCAAACTTATATGCTTGAACATAAACCTTTTTTAAATCACTTATTAAACTTAGACAACCTATCTTCGCAATTAAAAATGCCAGCAAGATCCTTATCTCAAATTATTAATCGTCATTTTGAAATAAATTTCTTCGAATTTATCAACAGTTATCGCATAGAAGAAAGCAAGCAGTTGCTACAAAAAGAAGAAAATAGGAAGGTTACTATGCTAGATATTATGGATATGGCTGGCTTTAACTCAAAAGCCACTTTTAATACGTTTTTCAAAAAAAGTGTTGGCCTCACTCCTACACAATATAGAAAAGAGCAATTAAATTAATAATTTTTCATGACAATTCATTTTTATGGGAAAGTGGCTTTTAAGCAATAATCTCGGAATAAAAAGTTGTGACGATCTTAGTTTGTACTTGCAGTAAGATAATTTAGAATCGAACTAAACTGAAATATTAACGTTATGTCCAATATTGCCAACAGGCTTAGAGTCAGAAATTGCAGCACTTTCAATCAGCTGTAGAGCCATCTTACCTTCTTCTTCAGCTAGATTTTTTGCTTTAACAGCAACTTCAAGTATGGTGCCATTACCATTGTTAGTTGGAGCAAAGTTTGATGTTTGATTTATATTCAATGACATAGATAATCCTTAAAATAATATACCTTTCAGCTCAAACAGATATAGACAGAGTGTAGCATCATTTAGCTTTTAAATTAAGTCAATCGTTCAAAATTTCCGCACCTTATCAATAATGCATTACTTTATTCACTCACTTAAAGGATAAATGTCGTTCAAGTTTACGTGATAGAGCATAACTGAACTATGTACGATAATCTCTTGTGGAGTAATGCTTGTAATTAACTGAATTTATTGTGTTTTATTTATTTGTGGAATGGCGTTTAATGTTTGTTATTTTCTGTCTTTCAGACGATTTAAATTCAAGAGAGGCTTATTATTGATTATATTCATCAGAAAAGTAGACATTAGATGCATCAAAAGTTAACTACTCTATTCGCCGATATTCGATATTTTGCGCTGTATTTTTTGCTAGCACTATTTTTTTCACCTGTATATGCCCAACAATCACCCGTTACAAAACATGGACAACTCTCTATTGTGAATGGGCAAATAGTTAACCAACAACTTAAGAGCGTTTCTCTTGCTGGTCCTAGCTTGTTTTGGAGTAACAATAATAAAGAAGGAGAAAAATTTTATAATGCCCAAACCGTTAAATCTTTCGCTACAGATTGGCAAGCTTCAATAATAAGAGCTGCAATGGCTGCACAAGGTGAGGGGAGTTATTTAACCCACCCTGATGATAATCAAAAAAAGGTCGAGCGTGTTGTAGATGCGGCTATTGATAATGGTATTTATGTGATTATTGATTGGCACTCGCATCAAGCTGAGAGAAATGGTGAACAAGCGATTAATTTCTTTGAAGAAATGGCAACTAAATACCATAAATATCCCAATGTAATTTATGAAATTTATAATGAACCGTTGAATAACACTGATTGGTCAACTGTCGTTAAACCCTATTCGGAGAAGCTAATTGCCGCAATCCGAACAATTGATAAAAATAACCTTATTTTAGTAGGTACACAAACGTGGTCACAAGATGTTGATAAAGCCATAAAAGACCCAATCATTGGATTTAAAAATATCGCCTATTCATTACACTTTTATGCAGGCACACATAAGGCAGAATTACGAAATAAGGCTCAGCAAGCACTTGATGCTGGCCTTGCCTTATTTGTATCGGAGTGGGGAAGTGTTAATGCTAATGGAGACGGTGATATAGATTATAAAAGTACTGAGCAATGGCTTAAGTTTATGAGAGATAATCACTTATCTCACTGCAGTTGGTCAGTTACTAATAAAAATGAAGCTTCAGCGATACTTAAAGAAACAACTCAATCATTAGGTCCTTGGCAAGATAATCAACTCACAGAGAATGGTTTATATCTTAAAAATATCATTAAAAATTGGGGCTATTGATATGCTAAGAAAACTACATCTATTGAAAAATATTACATTAGTATGTTTTGTTAGCCTTTATTTACAGTCATGTGATAGTTCAGATAGTTCAGATAGTTCAGATAGCTCAAGCCAAGCTAATTCTACTTCAGTTAGCACCAACATTAGTGAAGAAGTATTGTTGGAATTACCTAATGTTATTCAAAACACACTTGCTGATAATATTTCAGCTATTGATGCTGTTGCGCAAATGGCTATGGGTATTAACTTAGGAAATACCTTAGATGCACCGAATGAAGGTGACTGGGCCATAGCTGCACAAGAGTATTATATTGAAGCTTTTAAAGATGCAGGTTTTAAGCATGTTCGGGTACCTGTTACTTGGAATAGCCACATAACATCGGTCTCGCCCTATGAGATAGACGTCGATTTTTTAGATCGTGTTGAACAAATTATTGATTGGTCTTTAAATCGAGACCTTTATGTCATTTTGAATGTTCATCATGATAATTGGCTTAAAGACGATTTTGACAATACTTCTAATAGAAATCGTTTCGAATCGATTTGGCTGCAAGTGAGTGAACGATTTAAAGATAAGTCAGCCAAGCTAATCTTTGAGATTTTCAATGAGCCTCATGATTTAACAATTGAGCAACTCAATACCTTAAATAAAAGAGCTTTGACTATCATCCGTAATCAAACCGCTAATCGCTTAGTTGTTTTTTCAGGGACTGAATTTTCGAATCTCGATGCGCTTTTAGCTATAGAAATACCAGATAAAAATGATAAATATCTCATTGGTAATTTCCATAGCTACGACCCTTGGCAATTTGCAGGTATTTGCATACATGAGTGGGGTTCAGAAAGTGATAAGCAAGCATTGAAAGGTATTTACCAACAAGCCTTTGATTGGTCATCTAGTAACAGTATTCCTGTCATGGTGAATGAATTTGGCGTCGCTAAATATGATTTTGATAACCCCGAAAATAGTTGCGATCAATCTCAGCGTGAAGATTACATTCGCAGCCATGTAGATTATGCAAAGAAATTTGGCGTTGCTGGTACCTTTTGGGATGACGGAGGCTCTTTCAGTACTTATAACCGAAGTGAAAATACTTGGGGGACTGAAAAAGATATTTTAGTTGGAAATTAGGGGCTGATGAGCCACTTGATAATTTTTAGGAATACCATGAAGAAACTTACTTTATTAGTACTTATATTATTTACATCGTTTAATGCATCGTCACAAAAAGTGATAAAAGAGGCGTACAGTTCAAATGTTTTGAGCGATTCACTGGGGCAATATTTTGATAAAAAGACCTATTCAGGTGACCCAATTCCAAGTTTTGAAAAAAATAAGCACCTTTTGCCAAAACCTATCTTTGACGATAAACCAGACTACATTGATTTTTATTATAAAGCTTGGGAAATAGGTTTTAAACATTTTAAGCAACCTCAACCAACTAGTCCATTTGTCTCTAATTTTATTGATGAAGCCTTTAATGAAAATATCTTCTTATGGGATATGAGCTTTTCTACTATGTGGGGTAACTATGCACATCACATATTCCCTAGTATAAAAGGGCTAGATAACTTTTATCGCACACAATTGCCAGATGGGGAGATAGTACGTGAAGTAGGTGAGAAAGATGGTCACTTAGGCGTAGTAGGTTGGTCAGAGCCTGGTACCGAAGGAAATTTAAATCACCCCATTTTACCTTGGGCTGAATTAGAGTCTTATAAAATTACCGGCAATAAAAAGCGCTTAAGGGATGTCTATTTACCACTACAAAAATATCGTGAGAGCTTCAAAAAAATATATCATCAAGACTCCGGTTTATATTTGACCGATAAAGCCGCTATGGACGACTCTCCACGTAATGAACAAATGTTAGCAGGGATAGATGTTGCTGCAGAAATGGTGATATTTGATCGCTGGTTAGCAACAATGGCGACAATTATAAATAAACCTGAAGATGTTAGCTTTTATAATAAGCGTGCTGAAGAATATTCTGCCTTTATTAATCATAAATTATGGGATGAAAAAAAGGGTTTTTATTACGATTGGGGTAAAAATAATAAACGTATGAACATGCGAACCATTGCGGCTTTTTGGACGTTAATGGGGAAAATACCTAATGAAAAGCAAAAAAATAAATTAATTGGACACTTAAACGACCCAAGTTCCTTCAAAACTAAACATAGAGTACCTACTCATCCTGCCAATGAAGTCGGTTTTAATGGTGATTATTGGGCTGGAGCTGTATGGGTGCCAACCAATACTATGGTTATTGAAGGATTAGAAATAAATGGTGAATTTAAGCTTGCACATGAAATTGCTATTAATCACCTTGATGCGACAACAGAAGTCTTTAATCAAACTGGAACTGCGTGGGAAAATTACTACCCCCTTGAATGGAAAAAAGGCAGAAAAGCCAAACCTGATTTTATTGGTTGGTCTGGACTTGCTCCTATTAACTATTTGATTAAACATGCCATTGGTATTCGTGTGAATGCACCTGAAAATGAAATTATATGGCATATAAACGAAACAAGTCGTCACGGTATTGAAGGATTAAGATTTGGACAGGGTAAAAGTGCTAATAGTATCTCAGTAGTTGCCGCTAAAAGAGCGACCTTAAAAGAAGATATTCACCTTTCTATTCATTGTGAAAAGTCTTTTTTATTAACGACTATATTTAGTGAAAAACGAGAGTCGTATGAAATAACATGTGATAAAGAGACTTCATTGGTCCTAAAATAAGTCGAATATTTTATCCTAAAAGCTTGGATGTCGGGAATTGTTTTTACTTTTTATATTTACAAATAATAGCGTAATTATGGAGTTGAATATTTTGAAAAAATTATTACTACTCTTTATTTCTATGTCATTACATTTATCTGCTGAAACACTCCCTGACGAGCTATCTGTTATGACACTAAATGTATATGGCTGGAAAACAATGCCTCAACATAGTGATGATTATGCCCAGCTTATTAAAAGCAATAATATTGATATTGTTGGCATTCAAGAGGGGGCGGATGACTGGAAACTAACAAGCAAATACCCAACAGATTATAGCCGTTCTATAAAATTGAATGAATCGCTTGGGGAATGTTGGCAACATAAGTTTCAAATTTTTATTAATCAATGTGCTGGCGTTGCCTTTATAGAATCAGGCCGTTTCGACCTAACAGATGGAAAAAATGCCACACGAACTGGTGAATATGCGATCATTACAAAATTAAAAGACGAAAAAGCAAATAATAAATACTTGTTTGTTAATATCCATTGGGATCATGAAAGTGAAGAAACTCGTATTGCCAACGCTAATGAAACTGCAAGTTTAATAAATTCAATAAACATAATTAAAGAATACCCGACAATATTAGTGGGTGACTTTAATAGTCAATGTAATAGTAAAGCAGTATCAATGATGCAGCTGAAAACCAAAATGACATTACTTAAACATGCCGGTATAGACTGTATATTTACAAAAAAATTAGAGGGTAATGCTAACGTTATTACAGCATCACCTTCAGATCACCCAAGTATTATTGCTACTTTGGTACCTCAATTTCCTAAGTAATAATTCGTTATTACAAAAATTCTGATTTCCACATTAAAGCAATTCCTAGATGATATTATTGAAGGAACAATTTTTTTTAATATCTATCTAGGCTCAAATAATTGTTAGTACACTATATTATTAGCGATAGAATCCCGAGAGATAAGCGTAGGTTCAAAAGAGTGTTTAATAGAGATGTTTTTGTGTTTATAAACATTTTTTAATATCAATTTTGCAGCCATGTGGCCCATTTCATAAACAGGGTTGTCTATGGTTGTCAATTTCGGGTAGATATGACGAGAAAAAATAATGTTATCATAGCCTATGATTGATAGATCTTGTGGTAATGAAAAATCATGTTCGCGAGCGTAAGTCATCGCCCCAGAAGCCATCTCATCATTAGCACATACAAGTGCAGTAAAATATAATTGTTTGTTTAAAAAGTGTTTGATGCCATCTCGACCACCTGTTTCTTTAAAGTCTCCGACAAAGTAGAGCTCTTCATTAAAAGGTAAATTATTTTCGGCTAATGCACGTTTATGACCGGCTAGCCTGTCTTGTGAATCAGGTTTAAATTCAGGGCCAGTAATATAAGCTATGTTAGTATGACCTTTTGCGATAACTGCTTTTGCTGCAAGGTAACCACCAAGCTCATTATTTAGATGAATACAATTTTCTTCTAATTCAGAAATTATACGACTCATAAAGTAAATGGGGGTTTTGCCTTTAGTTAGTTCGATTAGGTATTCATCTGTTAATGCTTCAACGTGTACTATCAGGGCATCGCAATTACGAGATATCAAAAAATCGATTCCCTCTTTTTCTTTATCTTCTTCACTGTGCCCAGTGGTAATAATTACGTGTTTTCCTGCTGCTCTTAATTCAGCTTCAATACCTGCCATCATTTGACCAAAAAATGGGCCATGTAACTCAGATACTAATATGCCTACACTATTGGTGCAGTTAGATGCTAAAGACTGCGCTATAGAGTTAGGACGATAACCCAACTTCTGCATGGCATCTTCAACTTTTTGACGAGTTTTATCACTAACACGAGTATTCTTATTGATAACCCGTGAAACAGTGGCAAGTGAAACACCTGCCAGATTTGATACCTCATATATTGTCGCCATGTCTTTCCTAGTTTTGCGCAAGTAATACCACTTCCATTAAATTATTGCTCACTTGTGCTGGTTAAAATACTCCAAGGCGGCGTTGCTCTCAATCCCAATAGCCAGCTATTGATCAATCGAGCGCCTAGCCCTGATTTATTTTTCCTTCGCACAACAAGCTCACAAACTTAATGGAAATGGTATAAGCAGTAATTCATTTGTGTGATAACGGCAAAATTCTAGCATATTTTCCAACAAGTTAACTAGTGACTGTTTATATTTCAATTAAAACAGAAGATAAAAACTATGTTGTTACTAAAGAGTCTCTACGTTGTATTAAATCATCACCAATTTGTTGATTTTGTTTACTGGTTAAAGGATAGAAAATCATTAACGCAGCACCAGCAAAAGCAAAGGCCGCTGGTATCCAGCTCATTAGTAATTGCATTCCGGGTAATGATGCTTCAACGGTAGATTTGTCCATACCGTTATAGCCATAGCTAGCAAGCACAACCAATACCAGAGCGCCGGCAAAACCACCACCGGTTTTTTGTACAAAAGTACCTGCAGAATATATTAAGCCAGTTGCGCGTCGACCATTTTTCCATTCTGAATAATCAGCAGAATCACCCAACATGGTAAAAAATAAAGTTGGCATCATGGCTGCAAAAAATTCTGCACTACAACCTAAAACGAAAATAGCTTGAATATTACCTTTAGGCACCCAATAGAAGGCTGCTGTGAGCAATCCACTCAAGATAAGTGAGACAATGAATAATTTACGTTTACCTAATTTATTTGACAAATAGCTCGTTGATAACGCGCCTAAAATTGATATTACTAACAAAGCAATGAAGTATTTTCCGGCCATGAGTTCATCTCCTACTTGGTATTTAAAGTAATAGGCAATGGTGCCGTATTTAATACCGTTAAACATCATGGTTAAAAACCCCATTCCTAATAATATTAACCAGGGCTTATTGGTAAGTAAGTCAACCATATCTCTTTGGGTACCACTCATATCATCAGGCGTATTTTTGATTAACCTTTTAATGAGTACCCACATAGAAACCATGACAATGACAAAAAATATGCCGCTATAAATATTGCGATAATAGAAAAATAATGTCACCGCTAATAATGGTAAAATGATAAAAGGTAAATTTTTTGCTAAATCACCTAGTTCTGATTTTAAGTTCGTTGTTTTATCAATGGCAGGAGTAATACGCTCTTTAGTACTAACAAATGTTATCACCATTAAGGCGATTAAAATTGCGGCAAATAAATACATGGTATACTGATAACCCATAGGATCGTCACCCTCACCAAAATATGCCACTAAATCAGGTAAAAATCCCATCACTAGCAAGCCACCAGCAAATGCCCCCGCAAAACGAAAACCGGATAAACTAGTACGTTCAGAATCACTAGGCGTCATTACACCCATTAAAGCAGAATAAGGAACGTTATTTACGGTATAGGCAAGTGTTAAACCTATGTAAGTGACATAGGCATATATAAGTTTGTTATTATTGCTTAAATCAGGCGTGGTAAAACATAACACCATAAACAGTGCTAGAAAGGGGGTTGACCATATTATCCAAGGGCGAAATTTCCCCCATGGAGTATTGGTTCTATCGGCTATCATGCCCATGATGATGTCAGTAACACCATCTGATAAACGTACTACTAAAAATAACATTGCTGCAGCGGCAGCGGTTAAACCAAAAGTATCAGTATAAAATACTGCTAAGTAGGCTAATGCGCCCCGCCACACTAAATTAGCAGCAGCATCGCCCATTGCGTAACCTACTTTTTCATAAAATGGTAATTTAGTCATTTACTTCCCAATCAGCTAAGTGTAATCATTCAGGTTTCAAACATTCATGTACGATATCGATTTATCTATTAGTTATTAATGTTTTATAGGCAAGTCCGCTGGCTTTAATAGTTCTTACTTGAGTATCGTAATCGACATAAACAATGCCAAAGCGTTTTAAATAACCTTCAGCCCACTCAAAGTTATCCATTAGACTCCATGCAAAATAGCCTTCAACTTGAACGCCTTGTTCAATAGCGTCATGCACAGCATTCAGGTGACTTTGATAATAATCTATCCTATCGATATCATTTACAACACCTTCGACAAGTTTATCTGCTATTGCAGCACCATTTTCAGTGATGTAGATGGGAGGAAGTGAGTATTTGTCATTAAGTGAAACTAATAGCTCGGTAAAAGCTTTTGGATAGATCTCCCAACCAATATCGGTACGAGGCTCTGGCGGAGCTATCTGTAAGAAGTGCTCATCAGTATCGGCACGATAAATAGCACGGGTATAGAAGTTTACCCCTAAAAAATCGATCGCATGAGATATGATCTCCATATCACCTTCAAGAATTTCTGGATGGTGCTCTTTAGGTAATTGCGACATTATTTCGGGGTATTCACTGTCAAACAAAGGCTTTATATACCACTGGTTGAAATAGTCATCAGCAAATGCTGCTGCTTTTACATCGGCTATAGATTCTGATTCAGGGTAGCAAGGAGTAAAATTTAACACGATTCCATTTTTGCTCTTAGGGCTATTTTTTGTCAGTACTTCCATCGCTAAGCCATGGGCGAGCAACAGATGGTGTGCTGCTTTTTTACCAAACTCTTTACCCACTATACCTGGTGCATGAATGCCAGCTTCATAGCCAAGAAAGGCACTACAAAAGGGTTCGTTGAGTGTGGCATATGCATAAACTCTATCGCCAAAAGCTTTTGAAATTAAGTTAGCATAGTTTTTAAATTTATAAGCGGTTTCTCTATTTAACCAGCCACCTTCATCTTCAAGGTATTGTGGCAAATCCCAATGGTAAAGTGTGACGAAGGCTTTGATATTCTTAGCCTGTAACCCATCCAATATATTAAGGTAGTAATTAACACCTTCTTGGTTTAATTCGCCAGATTCTTTGATCACACGAGGCCAAGAAATAGATAGGCGATAGGCATCAACACCTAAAGAATCAATTAATTCAACATCTTGTTCCCATAGATTAAAGTGGTCGCAGGCTGTTAATCCGTTTGAGCCATCTATCACCTTATTTGGCGTTTCACAAAAAGTGTCCCAAATACAAGGTAGTCGGTTATTTGCTCCTCCTTCAATTTGAAATGAAGCTGTTGCTACACCATAAATAAAATCTGTAGATAACATTACAGAATTATTGGGTAGAGAAAGTTTGTCCGTCATTGGAATTTACCTATTCTTTTAAATTATTTTAAACTTACTTTTTTATATTATTCTGTAAGCGCTTACAAAAATTGTTGATTAAAGTGTCTGAATAGTCTTTAATGAGCCATGTAAGCGCTTACATTTAGATTAGTGCTTTATAGATGTTAGGTCAACCATTTTCATTGGTTTTTGAGAGTTACCTAGTTAAACCTATGAAAATTAAGCTGTATTTTGTTCGTGGTAACTATGGCCTATTTTCTTGTTAGTTGAATAATCCCCTAATTAGGCAATTAGTTAATCAAAGATCAGTAAGAAGTTAATAACAAAATAATTCAAAAGAGGAAAATTATGGCAATGCATTCTAATTCAGGTACTTTCAATCAGGTGAGCGATGTGCCCCAAAGCAATAACTTTGGCTTTGCGCTAACGTCATTAACTTCTTTGTTTTTTATGTGGGGTTTTATAACCTGCTTAAATGATATTTTGATCCCGCATTTAAAAGGGGTATTTGATCTATCCTACAGCCAAGCCATGTTAGTACAATTTTGTTTTTTTGGTGCCTACTTCATTGTTTCATTGCCTGCCGGTGCCATCGTTAAAAAACTAGGGTATCAAAAAGGCATTGTACTGGGATTAGTAATAGCGGCCATTGGTTGCTTAGGGTTTTATCCAGCAGCCTCAATGCATAGCTACCCAGTATTTTTATTGGCATTATTTATTCTTGCTAGTGGTATCACCTTACTTCAAGTATCAGCTAACCCTTATGTCAGTATGTTAGGGGATGTAAAAACGGCTTCATCGCGTTTAACCCTGACACAAGCTTTTAACTCCTTAGGTACTACGGTAGCGCCATTCTTTGGTGCTTTATTGATTTTAGATCAAGCGGCAGAGTCATTGTCTGCACAAGCGTCAGCTGAAGCAGTACAAATGCCTTATGTATTTTTAGCGGCTATGTTGTTAGTGCTTGCAGCAATTTTTGCTTGGTTGAAACTGCCTAACTTATCAGCTAGCGATGAAACAGAGGATATAGCATTAGCACAAGCTTCAACAAAAGACAGCGGTAGTGCTTGGCAATATAGTCACTTAGTGCTTGGCGCGGTTGGTATTTTTGTTTATGTCGGTGCAGAAGTATCAATTGGTAGTTTTTTAGTGAGCTTTTTTGCAGACCCCACTATTGCAGGATTAGAAGAATCTGAAGCGGCAAAATATATTGCCTATTATTGGGGGGGCGCTATGGTTGGCCGATTCATAGGCGCGGCTGTTATGCAAAAAGTGGCTGCTGGCAAAGCGCTTTGTTTTAATTCAATTGTTGCTGTTGTGTTAATTTTAGTAGCTATTTTATCATCTGGCACCCTTGCCATGGTTGCCATTTTACTGGTCGGTTTATGTAATTCAATTATGTTTCCAACCATTTTTAGTTTAGCGATTAATGGTTTAGGTAAACATACCAGTCAAGGCTCGGGCATTTTATGTTTAGCCATTGTTGGCGGTGCAATCATTCCTCTTTTTCAAGGACTTTTAGCAGATAGCATTGGTATCCAGCCAGCATTCTTCTTACCCATCATATGTTATTTATTTATTGCTTATTACGGTCTTTCAGGCAGTAAGGTAAAAGCAATCAGCAAATAGAAAGTGGTTATAACAATACTCCAAGTTATTTAAGAAAAGCATTTATATAAAAGAATTAAATTATGATAAAAACCAAAAAATTTATAGCCAGCATGTTGTGTTTGATTATTGCAACATTAGTCGTTGGTTGTAGTGAACAAAAACAAGAGTCAGTGTCTGCTATTAAGCCTGAAAAAAGTATTTCATCGAATATAGAAATATGGCCAAAACTAGATATAGCTGTAAAAGCGGATGCAGATATTGAAGAAAAAATAGTATCTTTGTTAGCGACAATGACACTTGAGCAAAAAGTGGCACAAATGATCCAACCTGAAATACGAGATATTAGCGTTGAAGATATGCGTAAATATGGTTTTGGTTCATACCTAAATGGTGGTGGTGCTTTTCCAAATAACGATAAACATGCAACGCCAGCTGACTGGGTAAACTTAGCTGAAGCTATGTATCAAGCATCAATCGATGACTCTTTAGATGGCAATAAAATTCCAACTATGTGGGGCACCGATGCGGTACATGGACATAACAATGTTATTGGCGCTACTTTGTTTCCTCATAATATTGCTTTAGGCGCAACAAATAACCCTGCGCTCATTGAAAAAATTGCTGCGATCACCGCAACAGAAGTGATGGTAACGGGCATTGACTGGGTTTTTGCACCAACCGTTGCCGTAGTACGTGATGATCGTTGGGGCAGAACCTATGAAGGTTATTCTGAAGATCCTGAGATAGTTAGAGAATATTCTTCGGCTATTGTAAAAGGTTTGCAAGGTGCGGCTAATAAAGACTTTCTTGGTGACAGACGTGTTATTAGTACGGTAAAACATTTTATTGGTGATGGCGGTACTGAAGGTGGTGACGATCAAGGAGATAATCTTTCATCAGAGCAAGATCTTTTTGAAATTCATGGGCAAGGTTATGTTGGCGGTTTAACTGCTGGCGCTCAATCGGTTATGGCCTCTTTTAATAGCTGGCATGGTAATAAGGTTCATGGCAATAAGTATTTATTGACGGATGTATTAAAAGATCAAATGGGTTTTGATGGTTTTGTTGTGGGTGACTGGAATGGTCATGGACAAGTGAAAGGCTGTTCAAATGAAAGCTGCCCGCAAGCAGTTAATGCCGGTTTAGATATTTTCATGGTGCCAACAGATGCTTGGAAGCCGCTTTATGAAAATACTATCGCGCAAGTGCAAAGTGGTGAAATCGCTCAAGCACGTATTGATGATGCGGTAAGTAGAATTCTTCGAGTTAAATTTAGAGCAGGTCTTTTTGATAAACCAAGCCCAGTAAATAGAACTTTATCTGGAAAAACTCATTTAATCGGCGCTGCTGAGCATAGAGACGTTGCCAGCCAAGCAGTAAGAGAGTCGTTAGTTTTATTGAAAAATAAAGAGAACTTATTACCTTTATCAGCTAATCAGCATATTTTAGTTGCGGGTGATGGTGCTGATAATATTGGTAAACAATCAGGCGGTTGGACTATTACTTGGCAAGGCACTAATAACTTTAATGATGATTTTCCCGGTGGAAGCTCTATTTATGATGGTATTAAGCAGCAGGTTAAAGATCAAGGTGGTAGCGTCGAGTTAAACGTTGATGGTCATTATCAAACTAAACCAGATGTTGCCATTGTTGTCTTTGGTGAAGAGCCTTATGCTGAAGGTGTAGGAGATATTGAAAACTTAGAATACCAGCAAGGTGTGAAACAAGACTTAGCGTTATTAAATCGTCTTAAAGCTGATGGTATTAAAGTAGTTTCTTTATTTATTAGTGGTCGCCCGATGTGGGTAAATGCTGAGCTTAATGCCTCTGATGCTTTTGTCGCGGTATGGTTACCAGGCTCTGAAGGCGTTGCTGTGGCTGATGTGCTGTTTAGTCAAGAAAACGGTGATATTAACTATAACTTCACCGGCAAGCTTTCATACTCATGGCCTTCGAGCGCCACTCAAACAAATGTAAACCGTTTTGATGAACATTATCAACCCCTACTGTCTTACGGTTTTGGTTTGAGTTATGGTGATAACAATATTTTAGCAGACAACTTAGAAGTTAGTACTAAAGAAACTAGCACAAATTTACAAAGCATTATTCTTTTTGAAAGCTCTATTAAGGCACCATGGAAAATGGTGATTGCTGATAGTGATTCTTCTAGTGCCATGACCAGCAGTGTCATTGAGAATAAGGCTGTTTATTTGCGTACTATTGATAGAGATGTTCAAGAAGATGCCAGAAGAGCAATTTTTAATGGTAAAGAAAAAGGACAGCTTGCTTTTAGCAGCAGCTTTGCAACTGATTTAACCCAATATAGCAAGGCTAATTCGACCTTAGAGTTAACGGTGCGTTTGACTGAACAGCAAAGCTTTTCAGAGCAACAGGGCATTTATATATCAATGGAATGTGGAGATCAATGTCAAGGTAAAGTTAATATAGCCAAAGAGCTGGCAATATTGGAGGTTAACCAATGGAAGACGTTAAATATTGATTTGCAGTGTTTTGAAAAAAATGGTGCAGAACTAAGTAGAATAATGAGTCCATTTTCTTTATCTACAGCAGCACAGTTGAATATCGATTTTACCAATGTTTTTATTAGGCCAAATAGTGCCGATACGGCAAATATCTCTTGTCATTAATAAGTAGGTTGAATTTAAGTGATGCACCATATTTATAAACCTTTTTGTATGATGTTTTTATTCTCATTTAGCAGTATTACTTATGCGACGGATACTATTTTTTACCCTTGGTTCGATGAAGGACAATTTAAGGAAGATGATTATTATTTATCATTACTCAAACTTGCGTTGGAAAACTCTAAAAATGAATTTGGTGAATATGAGCTTATAAAATCAATTCAACCCATGTATCAAGGCCGAGCACTAGTAGAGATTGAAAATAATCGAAACGTGAGTATCACTTGGACGATGACCTCGAAAGACCGTGAAAAAACATTAAACCCTATCAGAATCCCATTACTTAGAGGTTTAGGTGGCTACCGCATTTCTTTAATAAAAGAAGGCCAGCAAGAAAAATTCTCTAAAATAAATAGTGCAGAACAACTAAAGGAACTTATTGCAGGGCAGGGTTATGATTGGCCTGACTCTACTATTTTATCTGATAATAATTATAATTTAATTACTGGGCCGGGTCATAAAACATTGTTCAATATGTTGCAGCATGGTCGGTTTGATTACATGCCTCGAGCATTACATGAAGCATGGAATGAAGCAAAAATGTTTGAAGGTTTGCAGGTTGAAACCTCGCTTGCGCTGCACTATCCGTCACCTTATTATTTCTTTGTCAGTAATGACAACTCAAGGTTACAAAAGAGAATAGAAATAGGATTAATAAAAGCTGAAAAAGAGGGAAGCTTTCAAAAACTATTTGATACTCATCCCGTGACGAAAAACATGTTACTTTCAGCACAGTTAGGTCAGAGGAAAGTATTCGAACTTAGCAACGCTTTACTTTCGAAAGAAACTCAGGAAATGATTGAAAAAATGTAATTATTTGATTTTTCCATCAATCTTTACTGGTTTAATTTATCTAGCACTATTGAGAAATCAAACTGATAGTAGGATAAATCAGTTTGATGGGATAAGGAAAACTCCCGAAAATCAATATTGCTCCAATCTGGGCTATTAAGTAATACATGATAGCCATTGATATTATTTCTGTCGATTAATTGTAACAGGTAAGAAGGGGCGTTATTGTTAATAGTAAAGGCCGGTTTACCCTTGTTGTAATCATATATTTTAACTAATGCCCAAGCGACCTGCATGAAGTGTCCGCCAACACTGGCAGTGTAGCGGTTTTCTTTGATTGCTTGTAAAGCTTCTGTAGTCCAGTCAAAGCCACCAATGAATAAGTTATGATTGATGGTTTTACCATGCTTATTGGCAATATCAGCTACACCAAGCGCCATAATATCAGCCGCAGACCAAACTACCTCAATGTCTTTGTATCGTCTTTGTAAACCAATAAACATATCGCTTGCAATTCTCCTTTCCCAGCGAGCATTTACGATTTGCGCAAGAGAGAAGTCATCGTCGTGTTCTAGCTCTTCCACTAAGCCCGAATCACGCTCACTTGAGTGACCACTCATATCACCCGATATGCCAACAACATTCAAATTATTGGTAACCGGAAGGCTTTTTTTACTTGCATTGATTAATGCATTGGCAAGCAATCTTCCGGCTTTTTTATTGTTGTGATAAATTTCTCCCAACCAAAATTTAAAATGCTCCTGCGGGTATCCTAATTTTAATTGTAAATCGGGGAAAACAGTTCTTTCAAGGGTAACAAAAGGGATTTTAGCTTGCTCTAGTTTTGTAAATGACTCAAACGCGGTACCGTCATAGGGCATAAAAATCACATAATCTGGTTTACTATCTTGAGCTATTAGTTTGTTAACTAATTCTTTTTGAAGTAACCGATGACCACCACTTTGAATTATTTTTAAGGAAATTTTTAGATCGTTAGCAGCAGCTGAGGCAACCCTATTTACTTGATCCCAAAAGTCATTTCCTTTCATTGAAGGGTTAATAAAAACAACTTCTAAAGCATGTATAGGTAAAGATAACAGTAGGCAGAAAATAGCAATGGTTCTTTTCATAACTATCTATCAAAGGTTGTTTTGTGAGGGAGTTAAACTCAGTATAGCCTATTTATACCCAAACGACTTCAAGACGCAGGACGTCTACTTCAATCAATAACCTCTAAAATAAAGGGGTGAACATCACCCCTTATTAATATTCTATGATATAGCAAGACTAACCAATAGGTGATGCTTTACAGTATTTATCAATGAATTCTTGATGAGATGGCATCATAGCAACATTCTTATCAACATTGGCTTTTAGGCCATGTAGAAAACGCCCTAGCTCTTGCTCTGGCATCATATCAACAATTTGATGATACTGTTCAGGAATGATACCTTGACCAATCATACATTGGGTCCACGAATCTATGCGAAATAGTTCAGTTTCAGTGATACAAACACGCCCAGTATCTTTAAATAAGTCCATGCGATGCGCTAATGTTGCGGGCACTTCCATATTTTTACAATAACGCCAAAATGCGGTGTCGTCACGTTCAGTTGCTTTATAGTGCAATATAATGAAATCACGAATACGTTCCATTTCTTCTTTAGCTTGACCATTAAATTCATCAACATTGGCTGAGCTTATTTCATTATGAGGAAATAGTCTCATTAGACGTAAAATTGCAGACATCATCAAATGAATTGCAGTTGATTCAACAGGCTCGACAAAGCCACTTGAAAGGCCAATAGCAATACAGTTTTTATTCCATTGCTTAATACGTCGACCAGTTTTGTATCTAAATACTTTTGGCTCATTTATCGCAGGGCTTTCTAAGTTTGCCATCAGAGAAGCGATTGCTTCTTCATCAGTTGTGTAGCGGCTACAGTAAACAATGCCATTACCCACTCTGTGCTGCAAAGGTATGCGCCATTGCCAACCACAGTCACGCGCCATGGCCTGTGTATAAGGACGAGGCTCACCAGACTTTTCAGTTTGCACTGCTACTGCAGTATCACAAGGCAATAAGTGACCATAGCTTTCAAAGCCAGTGTTTAATGCACCTTCGATAAGCCGACCAACAAAGCCAGTACAGTCAATAAATAGATCACCCTCAACCATTTTTCCATTTTCTAGGGTAACATTTTCAATATAACCAGAATTATCATTAACGGTTACATCAACAATCTTACCTTCAATGCGTTTCACGCCATTTTTCTCGGCAAAACTAGTCAAATATTCAGCATATAAACCGGCATCTAAATGATAGGCATAGTTGAGTTGGTTTTGCTCAGACATGCCAAACTTACCTTCACGGGCAGCCTGTAACTCCAAACAGTAATCGCCAAATTCTGCATCAAAACCTTTTTGTAAACCACCAACCCAAAAATGTTGAAATTCACCCGCCCAGCAAATTTTGCCTGTTTCACCAAAAGAGTGAATGTAGTTGTCGCCAAGTTTTCCCCAGTTTTGAAACTCTATGCCAAGTTTAAAGGTTGCTTGGGTGGTTTTCATAAAATCTTGTTCATCAATACCCAGTAGCTGGTTGAAAACTCTCAATGGTGGAATGGTTGCTTCCCCAACACCAATTCTGCCGATTTCTTCAGATTCAATCAGACATATATCAAGATTTTTACCTAATAGTTTTGATAATGCTGCGGCAGTCATCCAACCGGCACTACCACCACCAGCAATAACAACTCTTTGTTTTTTATTCTCTTTCATATATTACTCCAACGTTTCTTATCTGAATTCTTATCTTAAATATAATTGTGAAAATTAGCGTGCTTGAAAGCCGTTTGCTCTAATTTCATTTAGTAAATCTCTATGTTTAGGCAGATGCTGCAAATATTTTTTAGTCAGTTCAGCATTGCTGTGCATATTTTTTAATGCTATTTCGTTTTCAGTCATCGTTGCTTGATGACTTGACTGGGTTGTAAAGCCCATACCCGACAAAATATATTGATAGCAAGGTGAGCCAAAAATTTCATTTGAACGAGTGAAATCGTGCTTCCAAGGAAATTGGTGTTGCCACAAGGCCAGTGATTCTTGCAGTGACTCTGGGATTGAACTCGCTTTTCTGTTCTCTATCCAAAAATCTTCAGTGCGCTGACTCAGGACATAATGAAGTTTTAAAAACTCAATGATTTTGCCCCAGCGGTAACTAAACTCTTCGTTAAAGCGCTTTGAGATAATATCCATCGCGCTGCGGGTTGATGGCAATTGCTCACACAACCATTGTGCGGAAAGTTCTACTTGAACAATAGCTGATGCTTCAAGCGGCTCAAGGAAACCTGCCGATAACCCGATGGCCACACAGTTTCTTTCCCATGGGTGGTCTCTGTGGCCAGGTTTAACAGGAATCTTAGTGATTTCTGCATCTTTAAAGCTTTTGCCTAAATAATTAACTAGCTCTTGCTCTGCTTGCGACTCTGTTATGTGTTTGCTTGAATAAACATGGCCAATGCCTTTACGATTAATTAAGCCTATATCCCATATCCAGCCTGCACTCGTTGCAGTTGACTGAGTTACTGTAGAGATAGGGCTATCATCATTTTCATAAGGCACTTGTACTGCTAAAGCGGTATCAACAAATAAAGTATCGAGTTTTTCAATAAAAGGTATTTTGTAATGCTCACCAATAAGAATGCTAGAAAAACCACTACAATCAATAAATAAATCGCCAGCAATATCACCATGAGATTTTGTTGCTAGACTGGCAATATCACCATTGTCGGCGCTATTTACTTTAATCACATCATCAAGTACATGTTTAACTGAAAACTTAGACATACAATGTTTTTTTAGTAAGTCAGCAAATTTCCCAGCATTAAGGTGGTAACCATAATTGTTTACTGAGGCGTACTCAGGGGTAGATATTTGTTTTGGTGCTAAACCAAACTCACAAGCTTGTGCTTGAGTACAGACAGTGTCGGCAAATGAAACACTTTGGTTGTTTTGTTGCCAAAAAGGCACCATATTGGTTTGCATGAAATCCCGAGGTGAAACAAAAGGGTGATAATAGCTGTCATTTTTTTCGCCAGTAACCCAACCATTAAACTTAGTACCTTGTTTAAAGGTTGCATCACACTCTTTTATAAATTCAGCTTCTGAGATACCAATAGCATCTAGAGTGCTTCTCATGCTCGGCCATGTACCTTCGCCAACGCCCACGGGCTTAATTGTGGGGGATTCAACAAGGGTTATGGTGATTTGTGAATCAGCAGCTGCTTGGTGTTTTGCTGAGAGTCTACTTGCTACCATCCAGCCGGCTGTGCCACCACCGACAATAACAATATTCTTGATAACGTCTGTCATTAGTTTGCTTCCCAAATAGTCAATGTTGATCATGCTAGTTGATTTGAGTTTAATAAAAAATCAACTACGGGGGTTGATATTTAATTTAGTTAACTTTCGTTAATATAGCTGCACTTCTTGAAAAAAAAGTTGCTCTTAGCATTTAGTATGCTATAAATGTAAGCGCTTACATAGTAAAAATGTAAAAAACTTTAATTTTAAGAAGTGAATATAAGCGTATGAAAAGCACTATCGACAATAAAGTTAATAATAACAAAGATAAACACTTTGCAGCTGATGCAATTTTAATGCAGTCATTAGAGCAGGGCGGCATGATGCTTTGTATTAAAGATATCAATAAACTAGTGCTAAGGCAGAATAATGGCTGTAAAACTCTCTGTGGCAATAGAGAAGGCGAGTATTGTTTTGATGGTTGCATGGAGCTCTATGACAGCGATAAGGAACGACAATGGAATAGTTGGGGTAACCGAACCTACAGTAACTGTAACTTACATGATGGTTATTTCGATGTAACCTTGCTTTGTAGCGATGATCATTTAGTGACCATTTTACAGCCATTAGAGCAAAAACAGGCATTAGCAATAGAGTATTATCAAAATATTGGCCTTAGTAAGCGAGAGTTTCAGGTGATATCACTGGTGGTGAATGGTTTATCAAACACTGAGATTTGTCGGCAGCTCTTTATTTCTAATGCCACTTTAAGAACACACCTGAACAAGGTGTACAGCAAAGTAAATGATGCGGGGTTATCGGTTGAACATTTACCTAAGGGCAGGAGAGCTGCTGGGGTGAATTAATCCACTTGCATTATTACAATATTAAGTTAGAGGTTATATGTTGTCTAAGCAAGCAAGTGATGTTAATCGCAGTAATTCAATAACAAAGCGCACTAAACTCTTACAGTTTACCCCTGCTTTTCTAATTGTTTCCTGGTTGTTATTAGCCAATATTACTCAACACACGCCAATTCAATTTATCCATTCGGTTTTATATAGTTCTTTAGGGATTATCGGCGCTATTTTTGCCAATTTATCTGGCGCAGGTGGCGGCGTTGTTTTTATTCCCATCTTCAATTATTTAGGTTTTAGTGACGGACAGTCGCTTTCAACAAGCTTTACTATTCAATGTTTTGGAATGACTGCAGGTGCTATTGTCTGGAGCCGATATTATTATCAAAACTTTAGATCAGATAACAACTGGCAAGCTTTTTTACCTATTATCTTTTTAACTGCATTAATGTCAATTATAGGGCTTTGGACAGCCCACTCAGGCGCAATTAATCCGCCATCGAGCTTATCAAATATATTCAGTGTTTTTTCGATATTGTTGGGTTTAGCACTATTATTACAACTTTTCTTGGTTAAGCAAAGTGATAACAATCGAACTCAGTTATCGTTTGTAGATTATGCCTTACTGCTATTTGTAGGCTATTTTGGCGGCCTAATAACCGCGTGGTTATCGGTTGGTGTAGGAGAGTTATTGGTGTTCTTCTTAATTATCAGAGGCTTTCATATTACTATGGCAATTGCCGCAGCCGTTGTGGTAACAGCTATTACTGTTTGGTCCGCTTCTGTTGAGCATTTATGGTTAAATAGCCAAACAGTATGGCAAGTAGCCATGTTTGCCGGTCCTGGCGCTATTGTCGGTGGTGTTTTAGCTAAAACTTTAGCTGCAAAAATATCCACCACTCGATTAAAGCTGCTGTTGGCTCTATGGATTTTATTTATGGGCTTGGCGTAGATCACAGATTTTGTTAATTGTGAGTTATTTATAGCCTATTCAAATTGATGTTTTATGTCACTTTGATGCCTTGGGATTTCTTGTAAAAGCATGAAATTGTTGGTGAACACAGCGACTTTTTGTTTTAGTGCTATAATGTGTGATGATGTTAAAGTCGATTGTGATTATTAAAGTAGGCTTCAATTACTGAGAGGTCTACCTAATATACAATCAGATACTTTTCATGAATCACACTATTCACCAGCAAATTAGGAATTAAATTATGAATAAAGAAGTCATAATCGCATTAGTGGCAGCTACACTATTACCAATTCACGCGACTGCAAAAGAGAGTAGCCATGATGCACATGGTTCGGTAGCGGATAAGGTTATATCTGAACAAAGAGCAATGCTTGCAACAAACACGAAAGGGAAAGGATTTGGGCCACAGTCCCCTCGTGATATTGATGCCGTAGCGGGAAGTAATCCACGGTCATTTAATGCTGCACCTGCATCAACAGAAATGAATCTTTGTAATATCCATTTTCATAAAAACGCTGAGCATAAAGGTGGTGAGTTCACTAAGTATGCAGGAAATGGTGACGGACATGGGTTCCAGAGTGGTTATGAGTATTCAGGAAAATTGACTGCATCCGAGCATAAATCAGCAGGGCATGATATTTGTCCTAGCAAGCATGGGGCTTTGAGTGCAGGTGATACCATTGAAGTCCATTATGTACACTCCACTGCTCAGATCGAACCGGGCCCTACATTAGGTTCATGTCTAAGTGACGCGATCAAAAATCCCCAGTTACGTGTAGAAACACAGGTATATGTTCTGGTTAACGACAGTAGAGCGCTTGATTTTACTAGTTTAACCAAGCACGGAAAAGTAGAAGGCTTGCATCAAGCTACGAATATACCAAGCAATACTGGTACCGCTATTCAGTATGCTGGCTCAACCACTGGGCCGGGTTACAATGAAAAAGGCTCACCATTTCAGGTTTCATGGAGTGTGCGCCCTAATGTCGCTAAAGTTAATATTGATAGCGTAGGCAAATGGTGTAAAGGTAATACTTTCAATGAAGATCATGCCCACGGTGTAAGAAACTTAGTTACAAACCCAGATCTGATTTCAAAAATTAGTCATTAAATTTGACAAACAAGCACATTATTAGTGCTAACTAGATATATTCAGCCAACCCAGCAAAGTACCGTGATTCTATACATAAAATTTGTGTTGCTTTGTTGACTGGCTGATTTTCTGAGAGTTTTTGATTCATCTAAGTTATCCATCCTTGGATCTAACGCTATATTTATAGTTATACCAAACGGATTAATTAATTGACCAACTTAGAGTTGCATTAGCGAGCTTAGAACAAACAAAATGAGTTAAACATAGTTATTCTATATTTCATTCATTTTGTGCAGCTATCAGTTTGCTAATGAACTCCCGAAGGGCGAGTTTTAAAGGCTTATATGCGGCGTTATTGATTTTGACAAGGGAATAACCATTCTCTTCAATCAATGCCTTGCCTCTAAGCCTCTTAATTCTCGCTAAGTGATCGATTAATTAGTCCGATTGGTATTATTTTCATTGATTAAGATGTTTGCTTGTTCTTTAGTTCAACTAATTGTTTGATGTTATTCAATGAGGCGACAACGAGAAATGCGGCTTGTAAAAAGCCTGCTTTGTTAAGTTTCTCTAATGCTTGTCCATCAAGATTAGCTAACGTTTCTTCGTGAATGGTATAGTTGTCTTGTAATTGCAATTTTTGGCCATTATCAAGCTCTATATCCACAGTGACTGGCTCTATCAACTCAAATTCACTAAAGGCGGCAAACATGGCTGTACTGAACTCTATGCCTTGGTGAATTGAGTGCAATAGACTATTCATTTGCTCTGTATAAGGACTTGGACTGCCATCGCTAAGAAAAATAGCTTCACCTTCTTTTTGATTAATACGGGGGTTGTCCATGTCGATATTGATTATCGCTTCTTCTGCGTTACCGCCTTGTTGTGTTTGATTTTGAAAGCCAATCAAGAAGGGGCCTTTTTTCACAGCGGCAGGAATATAGTTTGCTTGCCATTGCTCGTTTTGCAAAAACAAATTTTCTCCTTGCTCAAAGCCAAATACGGCAATAGAGCAAAACTCATCGGTTTGTGGATCTTTACGAAATAATATCGGGTATTCACTCTGTACATCGCCAAACTCAGTGGGAAATGTAAGGCAACTGGCAATAGCATCGCCTAATAAAGCTGAGTGTTTAGTTTGCACTTTAATGTCTTGATGAGACTTGTTATTTAAGTGTTGATAGTTAGACATTTAATACCTCTGTTATCGTGTTGTAATTGTTTGGTCGTTGTAAGTTATATTCATCGAAAAATAAAAAAGCCGCAAGAAAAATATTATCCTGCGGCCTTTACTAGTTCTAGCGCTTATAGCGAGAATTATTTCTTAGAGGTAGTTACTTTAAAGTAATAACCTAGAAGTTATAACGCATTGCTAGTGCGTAGCGAGCACCAAATTGTTCAAGGTTCCACATTTGAGCATTGGTTCTGCCGTGAACACGATGGTTTTCACCGGTAATGTTAATACCTTCAAAAGAAACAGTTAAGTTTTCGGTGACTTCATAGCCAATGTTAAAATCTATTTGAGTATATTCTTCAACAAATTCAGGCTCAGAAGAGAAACGAGCGGCATTGTTTAAGAAGCTGTCGCGCCAGTTATAGGCTAAACGAGCATGAACACCATAGTTTTCATACATTAGTACTAAGTTAGCTGTGTCACTTAAACCTAATAAAGCAAACTGAGTAACTGTAGGTGCTGCGGCTAAGTCAAAACCAATATCACCGTTTACTATGGTGTAGTTAGCTTGCATACCAAAACCTGAATCACCAAAGAAATGCTGTGCTGCTAATTCCCAACCATCAATTTTTGCACTCTTGTTATTCACAGGAGACTGATATTGGAACATCATTTCAGGATCGCCAGATTCAGGAAGAATATCTACATTGGCTTCATACCAGTTATCAGTATGACCATTGGCATAAATGGGCTCACCTAACTGATTAGCGGCAACTTGAGAAAATAAACTCGTTTCGTTAACAGATAATCCAGCATCGGTTAAGTCGGTAATTGCTTGTGAAGCACGAGGACCAGCACTAGGGTCTAATAAACCGTAGAAATTCTCGGTAACTGGTGCACTACCAACAAAGTTATCAACATCTTTTTGATAATAACCAATCGATACATAACTTGTATCTTCAAAGTACCATTCGGCAGATAAATCAATGTTACTTGATTCCATCGGAATAAGGCTTGGGTTACCGCTTGAAGCACCACCCGGTTGTGAGCCCGCTAATACAGTAGGACCTGTTGGGCCACCAGTTACTGTCGCTGCTGAGCTTAAGTTACCAAATGATGGGCGAGCGATAGTTTGACTGTAAGAAGCACGTAGCTTAACATTTTCGACTACATCAATATCAAAATCAATATTCGGCAAGAAGTGATCATAATCATTTTCTACGCTGTAGTTTTCTTTGTTATCACTTAAGCCTTGAACAACGGTAAAGTCATTATTACTATCCCATTTCACATACTGTGGTAATGCAATATTTGCCGTAGATTTAGTATCGGTAGTTTCATAACGTATACCCACTACCAAATTAAATGGCATATCGCCAATTTCACCTGCATAGTTAGCTTGTAAATAAGCTGAAAATACATCTTCTTCAATTAAACGGTTAGTTTGCTCATTTGGGTTACGGTTAAAAGCAAAGCCATATTTATCAGCAGCCCATTCACCTATCATTGCAGCATCACCACGGAAACCTTGAGTCCAACCACCTTCAGTACTAAAATCGTCAAATACATCAGCAAAATCAACTGGCGTTAAGAAACCTTCTGGTAATTCACCTGGGTTTTCTACGCCCCAGTTACCCATAGTATCGGTAATATTTGATTGCACGGTATGATTGGATAAAGAACGAGCTTCAATACCAAAATTAATACTTAGGTCGTGGTCGTCAAGCTCGTAAGTACCATCAACGCGAGCTTGAGTCACTTCACTCAAATTTTCAGAATAAGTACGTTGTTGCATTGACGTACCAACATCGTCTTGGTCTAGTATATTGTTACAATTTAATCCAATACGAGGATCGCAATCGTTAAAACCAATATGAATCGTTGGTAAACCAGTAGTGTAGTTTGCTCCTTGTTGGGCAAGAACATTTGCACCAATACCAGTGACTAATGAACCACCATAACCTTTAGTTGGAGTAGTTTCTGCAGAAGAGTCATGAAAATCAAAGTTTAAGGCTAAATTGTCATTTACTTCCCAATCAATATTTAGTCCGATAGAGTCATTTTCTGTTTGTGAATTTCTGTTTACTTGACCAAATGCCATATCTCGTGGCGCCTGATCTCGTTTATCTTCACGATAGATAACTGGTGTTTGACTAATACCATTATCAAAAGTTAAGGCGCTTTTATAATCAGACATCCAAATAGACATTTCAGAGCGTTCTTCATTTTTCTCTAAATTGGCATAGGTATAATCTAAGGTAGCAGTAACATTATCAACTGGGCGGTATTGTAAAGTTAGCTGAAGGTTAGTTCGTTCACGCTCTCTGTCTGACATATAATAAAGCATGTTTGATGGTAAAGCATGAGTTCCACCTAGCGCTGGCGCATTGTTGAATTCTGTCGGGGTATTTGGTACCGCAGTCTCTGGTACCATATCAGGCACAGTGCCAGCCCATTCAGAAGCACGCCATTGTGCAACATCAGCACCCGCCGTACCGCTATCACGTTTTGAATAGCTACCATTTAATGAAATACCAAACACTTCTTCTTCGTCGGTCCAGCTAACAATACCAGAAAGTTCAGGTGTAATATCCGAACCTTCTATTACAGTAGTGTCGTGCATAGCTTTGGCGCCAACACTAGCAATAAAACCTGGGTTATCAAGAGGTTTAGCAGTATTAATATTTATTGTTGCACCCATACCACCAGAAGCAATGTCAGCTTTACCAGTTTTATAGACTTCCACAGATTTTACCGCATCAGAAGAGAGGTTATCAAAACTGTAGGCACGCGTATCTGATGCATCTCCATTACTAGGTACAGAAGAGCCCGGCATAGTACGGCCGTTTAAAGTAATCATGTTGTATTGTGGACCAAAACCACGAACAGTTACTTGACTACCTTCACCATTATCACGGTTAATCGAAACACCTGTTATACGCTGTAGAGATTCTGCCAAGTTAGTATCGGGAAACTTACCGATATCTTCTGCAGAAATAGCATCAACAACACCCGATGCATCTCGCTTCATTCGAGTTGATTCTTTAATACTTGAACGCATACCTGTTACCGTAATTACTTCTACGGCCTGTTCTGCATTCGCTTCTTCAGCCGACATTGCTGGCAGTGCGGTTGCCCCCAATATCATGGATAAGCTTGTGGCTATCCTCGTTTTAGTGAATGTTTTCTGACTCATGTTATTTCTCCCGGCTTTTGCAAACCACTTTTATAATTATTAAATAAGTGTAAGCGCTTTCATTAATATGGCAAAAATATACACTTTCTACAAATAGTGCTTTATGTAAGCGCTTACATATAAATTATGCCAATAACAAAATAAGATCAATATTTATTTTTAAATAATTTGAAAAATTCACAAATAAAGAGTAAGAATTAGCTAGTGAATTTATTGTTTTAGTTATTAGTCGTTTGGGGTTAATCTCTTTAAATCAGTATGTTATGCAATGTTGTTTTGTGATGGATATATGTTAAGTTGTAGTTATTAAAATTCACAATATAATTTGTAAGCGCTTACATTTTTTGTCATGAAAGACTAAAAAGATGAAGAAAACCTACATTTTACAGTTTGTCTTTAATTCGCTTACATATTTCCTTTAACCCAATTTCTGCAATATCTAGTGCGGCAGAATACGACAAAAATCCATGTATTGTTGATGGAAAATGCAATAACTCATTCGTGACATTATCTTGATCCAACCTTTGCCTTAATTCAATATTTTCATCTAGCAATGGATCAAACCCTGCGCTGATCATTATTGTTGTTGGTAATCGTTTAAACGAACTAGCTAATAATGGTAATACCAGCGGATTTAAGGCGTCTTTACTTTCATTAATATAGTGTTGAGTTGACCAGTTTAAAATGCTTTCCGAAGTGATATATTCACCTTGTCCGAAAGTGATTCTAGACGGTCTTGTACTGTTCATTGTTAAATCTAAAAATGGATAACAAAGGCACATTATTTTTATTGGGTATGAAGTGTCATTATCTCTATTTAATAAGCTCAACGTTAACGCCATGTTGCCACCAGAGCTATCACCAAAAAGTCCAATGCGATTGGCATCTATTTCCAATTGTTGGTCATTGTCATGTAAATATTGCAACAAAAAATGAGCTTGGTTTAATGCAAAAGGAAACTTTTTTTCAGGAGATAAATCATATTCAAGAAAAAACACCTTTGCTTGACAGAAGTGACACACTGATTTTACAAAATTAATATAACAGTCAAAATCACCTAAAGACCAGCCGCCGCCATGAAGAAAAATAAGGGTAGGCCAACCATTTTTAGGCTTATCGCCATCAGGAGTGATCACAACACAATTAATATCAGCAGTAATATTGAGCTTTTTGATATTAACATTAAAGGAGCTAGCTTTTGATAATTCTTTTAAGACGGGATTAAATATTGCTCTAACTTGCTCTGCGTTCAAATTATCAAAATCAGGAGCTTCGCCCGAGGTCATTAATGTTAGTAACGCTTGGGTTTGTGCACCTATTTTTGTCGTTTCATCAATATTGTTTTCGTTAATTATTATTTTATTGTTTGATGACATTGTCAATTTACCTCTATCGTATGATATCAACATAATTTTAAGTTAAGTTATTTAGCACGATCATACAACTCAAAGACTGTATTTATTGTATTTTATCAGGAGATTATATACAGTTTAATAATTAACCTATTATGCAATGTAAACGTTGAAATGTTATGGAACAAATATCATAAAAAAATAATATTTAATATCAGGGAATAGGGACGTCGATTGTTAAATTTTACTAAGTATAACGAACTTATAGAATTAATTTACCAGAGTGCTACTGAACCAGGTGCATTTGAATGGTTGTTAGACTTTATTATAGAAAACACCTATTTACATAGTGGCTCAATTACTATTCAAGATACCAAAAATTTTCAAGTTTCAAAACGAGTAAGTGTTGGTGTAGTCAAAGATGATCAATTTAAAAACGATTACCTTTCATTAGATAAAAATGCTGACTCTTGGAGTTTAGGGTTAATTAAAAATAAAACCCCATACATATTCTTTCCTGACCATAAAATTGTTGAGCGAAGTACATTTAACAAATCTGAGCTTAAATCTTTGTTACAGCAATATGATATCTCAGCTGGAACAGGTGCTCATTGGCGATTGCCTAATAACAAAACAGTACGTTTTTGCTTTCATAAAAATCCCACCTCTGAATTCTTTAATCAAGAAGAGCTCAATTTTTTAAACTCTTTAAGTCGTCATATTTCAAGAGCAATAAGCATTAACCAAAAGCTACAAGCTAGCCAGCATAAAGCCTCTTTGGTCGATCATATAGAACGTAATAATCAATGTGTTGCACTGATTTCACTTAAAGGTAAGGTCATTTCTTCAAACATTGTATTTGAGCAGTTTATTGAAAATAGGGGACTGTTGCAGCTTACAGATAACAATATTACCTTCAAAATGTTAGACACCCAGCAAATGTTTGAAGCTTGTTTGCTGCAGGTTAAATATTTATTTGCCCAGTCAAATGCTAAGCAATCATTTGTTATTGCCAGTAATGATGATGACGCTGATTTTCAATGTATTTTAACCCCTCTGATAAGCAAAGAGTACCAGTTTGATTTATCTGAATCAGTCAAAATATTATTAACTATTGAGCCTTTAGCTGTGCGTATTTCAGATAAATCAACGCAAATTATAGCCCAGACTAA
>Ga0209184_1000139_pt1 | contig 93696 bp, 75 predicted proteins | sample EN8Hudsemesocosm_2_FD_184627 | JGI IMG/M metagenome (GOLD analysis project Ga0209184, IMG submission 184627) | Methane-oxidizing microbial communities from mesocosms in the Hudson Canyon - EN8C Hudson Canyon (SPAdes) (version 2) | ecosystem: Environmental > Aquatic > Marine > Cold seeps | place... | reverse complement strand
CCACGTGATATCAAGCATCGCCATTTTGTCGACAGCACGAACGCCCGTTGACAATGTCCTCAACTCAATTTTTGCGTCTTTGTCAGCAAGCAGTTTATTAGGTAGGTTTGGCTCGACCGCTAAAGGTCGCGCAATACCCACCATGTCCATGACATTCCGTGCCAAAGCATCGTTCATGACGGCTGCTGAACGGAAGCCTCCCGTGACAACCAAAGGCGTATCAATTAGCTTGCGCACTTTTTCAGCATAATCGAGGAAGTATGCTTCACGCTTCAACGTCGATGCTTTTACTTTGTGTCCCACCATTGAGGGGCTTTCATAAGTGCCTCCCGATACTTCGATTAGATCGATTCCAGCCTTCGATAAGGTTTGTACCACCTGCATTGAATCTTCTTCAGTGAAACCACCTTTCATAAAGTCTGCGGAATTCAACTTGATACCAACTGGGAAGTCAGCGCCGACCGTTTCACGAATCGCCTCATAGATACGCAAGACAAAGCGCATACGGTTTTCGAGCGAGCCACCCCACTGATCTTTACGCTGATTGTGGCGCGGCGACAAGAATTGACTCACTAGATAACCATGCGCACCGTGAATCTGAACACCGGTAAACCCGCTTTCTTTAGCCAAACCGGCACTCAATGCAAACTTGGCAATAATGCCCTCAATTTCTTCTTCAGTCAGAGCCCGCGGCGTATTAAAGCCTTTCTCTAACCCTCCTTCCAAAGAAATCGCTGAAGGAGCAACCGGCTCTTTCGTCAAAAAGTTAGGAATCTGCTTTCCAGGGTGATTTAACTGAGCCCAAAACTGAGATTCATTGATCGTCGCCGCCTCTGCCCACGCCTTAAACGCTGACAGATCACTTAGCTCGTCTAGTACAACATTCTTCGGCTCGCCTAATGCTGTCCGGTCAATCATGATGTTACCACTGACAGAAAGCCCAATGCCCCCTTTTGCCCATGTGCCATAGAGGTTAGCTAAGCCGATTGTTGGATTGTGCTCTTTGTTTCCCAACTGCTCACTCATAGCAGACTTAAAAAGTCTATTTTTAACGATCTGGCCATTGCCAAGCACGAAAGGTGTTTTTAGTTCGGTTGATTCACGAGTCATAATTTATCTCTATCTAAGGGCGCATTCGCAGAGTTGCTCCGCGTCTTCGCCGCCATTGAAGGTTTGTTTCGTCAAGCTCTTGCCTATTGGCAATAGGCTCAGCGCAAACTTAAACACCGGTTTGGGCTGTACCATTTACGATGGAGACATTATTAATTGTTTTTTATGGCACACATAGCCCTCCAAATGCGAAAACTTATTGCCATAAAAGCAACAATAAGAAGATCTCTGCTAATTCGTAGCAAAAACCTCAAGCTAAAAGCCAACACCTTGAGTTAGCTTTTTTGCTCATCGCACGCGAGTCCTAGAAAGAAAAGAAATTGAACAGGGCAAACTAGGCGCATTCGTCAAACCGATACTATTGATAGCATCGTTTCCATCCTACCCCTTTAGTTTATTCAGAGTAATTGAGACGCGTGTCGCCTCGTGCAATTTATTCTCATAACAGATCGCTCTATCATGACCGCATCATTAATGGAGTTAGCCCCATAGGCTTATCAACGCATAGAAGGAAACCAGCGTGAAACTTTCCAAACTATTCTTATCCCTGTGCATTTTATGTCAGGTTGCCATTGTTAACGCTGAAGAGTTGAGCGTTGGACAGGTACAAAAATTCATCTCGATTTCAGGGTTGGCTGCCAGTATCGATACGATGCCCGAGCAATTCCAGCAGCAGATCAACCTGCAAGCGCTCACTCAGGACGACAAACTCAGCATTGAAAAAGCACGACAAGCAATTACGTCTGCGCTCGCCGCGACGAATGGCTATCAAATAGCTGAGTCGTATTTGTTATCACGCACTGACGCTAAAAACCTAATCAATACCATCGCATTTTTAGAATCGCCCCTAGGGCAACAAATTGTTGCTGCAGAAGCCGAGGCCAACGCGCCCGAGTTCCCTGTTGCCATTCAGAGCTACTCGCTTGAATTAGCTAACACTCCCCCAACGTCAGAACGCGCGAAGCTCGTCAAAGAGCTAAACAAAACACTGAAGTCCGAGGACACTGTGGTCGATATGCTTAAGACGATGACCCTAGTCACTGCAGATTTTTTTGAAGGTATGGAGCCCGATGCAGCTGGCGAGGTTAGAGCTGCAATGGAAAGTGAGTGGTCTAACGTCGAGCCGATGATACGCGCTCAAATGTCTCAGTACGTCGTTCTAGCCTCCTACTACCTATACAAAGACATAAACGACCAGCAGCTTAGCCAGTACATCAGTTTTCTTAAATCACAAGATGGGCAAGTCTATTCTGAGGCGACCATTGAGATTTTTCAGCGTTACGTCAATCAACTCGTCAACGCGATGCTTAAAAATATTATTGCGGACACAGCAGCCGGCGCTTAGTCATCAACTAAACCAACTACCAACTACCACCGAATCTAGGCAAAACCATTAGGTGGTAGTCAGTTTCATCAGGCAACAACATCGAGTTTGGATCCATAATTGAGCGGGCCTGACACGAGTTGGACCGCTAACGACCTTTCAAATATACCCTCAAACCTAGAATAGACAGCGACAACAATAGCGCGATTGCTATCGCTGCGAAGACTTTATTCGCCGTCGGCGCGCCTAACCATTGCAAGTAATGCACTTTATATAGCGCACCAATCACCCGCGTATCAAAACCCTTTTGCCTGAAGGTCATTGTGGACCAGTCCAAAGTGATTTCGACGCCCGTATTGGTAATCACCATGCCGTTTTGAATCGACTCTATTGCGCCGTAACGTCGAACATCCGACGATATAGCATCGGCAACTAGTTCTTCTAATTCAGACTCGGACGGCAGAGCACGTTCCTGCAATGTACGGGTATCCAGCTGAAGCCATTGACCAGCCTGGTGAACCAAAAGATGATACCCAAGCACCGTACGCAACACTCTTACTTCTTGCCACTGCAACGATGTCTCAAGGCGCATAGAATCTCCTAGTTCATATTGCTTGGGCATCAGCTTCTGATAGGCCCCCTCGTATCCGGGCTTAAATAAAAACACAACCCCCGTCAGGCCCCATAGTAAGAGCGGCACTAAGAGAATAAACCCAATTGTTCTATGCAGTTTTCTACTATCCAAACTATCACTCGCTACGTTTAGAAATTCGTTCAAGAAGAAGGAAGTTATGCGACGTCACCAACAGCCTCCCGACTGATATCAAGCACGTCGTTTACGCCATACCTATATATTTTGGGTGCGCTTGTATTCGCATCAACCAGCGTTCAATCGACGGATATAGGCTCAAATCAAAACCGCCTTCGTACGCAACATGGGTATACCCATAAAGCGAAATATCAGCAGTCGTAAGTCGACTACCAATCAAAAAAGGTGTTATTGATAATTGCTGATCCATCACGCGCAGGGCTTTATGACCACCCTCTTGTTTTGATTCGTAGTCTGCTTTTCGGTCATCGGGTAAGCCTAAGTACCTTGCAATAAAACGCGCCACCGCTATAAACGGCTCATGGCTGTATTGTTCAAAAAACTGCCATTGCTGAATTTTTGCATACTCAAATGGATCCTCCGACAAGAAGTCTGTTCCCGTGGCTAGATAGTTGAGTATCGCATTAGACTCGGCCAAGCAGCGCCCATCATCGAGCTCTAACAACGGAATTTTACCACTCGGGTTTTTCGCCAGAAACAACGGTGATTTTGTTTCGTCTTTGAGAATATCAATATCGATCCAGTCATGCGGTATCTCAAGAAGAGACATCAGGAGTGCGATTTTGTAACAATTACCAGACTGGCTATCACCATAGATCTTCATTCCCAAACCTCGCTAATCTATCTAAGGCTTAGAACGAAAAGCCAACGCTGAATATTCTAACGATTAGAGCGCACGATGATCAAAGTATAAAAACGATTGTGCATCAATAACTAATCAGACGAAAGTTCGGCAGGAGGGGTCATAGACGGCGCGTAGATTTTTAAACCATTTGGCTGTGAAAGCAAATCGGTGGGCGTCATGCCAAGCATACGCCGAAAGGTACGATTGAAATGCGCGGTATCTGAAAAGCCGGCAGCGTGTGCCCCTGCCGAAAGATTCTGTGTGCGAGCGATTTCTCTCGTTGCGACAAACAGCCGGTGCCATAGGCGATAACGTCGAATCGGCGCACCAACTTGCTCACGAAATAATTGCACTAAACGTGGGTACGAAATCCCAATGTCTCTTGCAAAGTTCTCTGTCGGCAAGTTGTCTTGAACATCTCGTTGAATTAGGGATAAGGCCTTTACAATTCGGTCATCGACCTTATGCTCGCTCGGCGCATTATTTGTTAGTAGCTCATCAACGCGCTGATAGGCGGTATCAACTGGCAGGTCCTCATAATAGAGTTCTTTTAAACCCTCTATGCAGCGCGTTTCGTCAATGGCGTTATAGCGCAACTGCCTGCAGGATTGAGTCATGCGGGGTGCTAATGAATTATAGTCGCAGCCGAGAGGATCTAGCATACAAATCGCAACAGGCGACTCCCCAAATTCACCGATTACATCTTGGCTTGGCGGCAACAAAAAGCTTCGCGCCGTTATTCGCTGGAGTTCGCATTCAGCAGTCTTATCTAGGGTTAGGGCTATCTCACCGCCTAGACTAAAGGTCACCGACGACGCGGGTTGTACAAAGCGAATCGCATCAGCAATCGTCCCTATATACAGGGTACGACTTTCCCAAAGATACAATTTAGAAACGGGCGAAATAGTCAAACTGAAGGCTACTCTTTACAAACTGGGCTTGTCATAAAACAAGGCGCGGCGACACTCAGGTAAAAACAAACTACTGAGCGGCTAAATCCATTTTGTCCACGGCGGCAATTCGCTGTAGCTCAGGACCATTAAAGAATTGTGCACGCAGCGACAACAAAGCGTCGTGATCTAGCGCACCAATATGCGTTCCAGCTAGCAAAGAATCAAGTTCAACTCGGTAAGCGTCTACTCTTGCCTCCCAGTTAGCCCGACGTTGATCCAAAGCTTCGAGGCGCTCTGCTGCTGCCGCGCCATAAGTTGCATCCCTCAACGCATAAATTTCTGCGCTATCAACCCCACTCTCTCGCAATAATTTGGCTTGTGTTCTAATAGACTCTAGCTGCTCCGACGGAGCATAACTCTCTGAAATCCACTTTGGCGCTTGGCTGTTAATTTCAGCCATTCGATAGTTTTTCTCCTGCGGAGAAAGACTAGCGTCAGCCATAATCGTCGTACGTGCCATCATGTAGTCGTCATATTGATCGTCCTGCGCAAACATCCCGTCAATCGCTTCAACACTAAAAAAACTTAAGCGTGCGCTTCTCACGGCGAGCTGCATATCTCTAACTGCACCTAGGTCATATTGGCTGCCCAAATGGTTAGCCGCGAAATCGTTCTTAAGGACCCCCAAGTGGTTGCGGTATTGCAGATAACCAGACATCAACGCAAGCGCCTGAGCCAGCGAATCTCCTTCGAGCTGAGTTGAAAGGTCGTATTTTATTCGCAGGATAATACTATCAAGCTCCTCTTCGCCGACCGCACTGAGATAATGCTCAAATAGATTTCTGACTCGCATATCAACGATCAACTTGCCGTTCTGATCTAAGCCTAATCGCGAAGGCGGCGGCACATCTTGCAATGAGTTGGGCTTGCGAGCGACGAACTCTTCGAAACCCTCTAAGCTAATATCTGCTTGAGCCACAAGCGAAGAAATTTCATTGTGCGTGACTGTTTTTACCTGAGGTGCGCCATTATTTTTACTGACAGGGGCGACTGAGTCAGCGCCTTCTTGAGGCTTCACCTTACTCAGATTATAAGCATCTAGAGCCTCGTCCGTTTCTGTTGGATTAAGCAAACTGAAAATAAACAACCCGATCATTGCCGAGCTAGATAACCCAATTACCCACCTGAACTTGAGCATGGTCTTGGTTTCCTAGTTATTATTTTTATCATTCTTAAGTTTATACAGACTAAGGCTCGCTCACCGAACCTTAGTCACTTTATCGCCTTAAAGATTACAAACCAGCGTTCTTCAAACGTCGAGCATGCTCGACATAAAGCTGAACCGGATTGCTAGCCCACAAGCTTTTCAATCCAAACATTCCATTAATTTCATCAGCATGATTTAGCGTGTAGTCATCACGGATAACTTTACCCATGTGCGAAGAACAACGTCCAACCAAACCATCGTTTTTACCGCCTTCTAACAACCAAGTAACGCCAAGCAAAGCATCAGCCGGGTCAAGAATATTTGAGTCCGTTAATGGCGTATATACACCACTCCACGAATAGTACTTCACACCGTTAACCTGATGTGCACCATCGTTCACTGAATAGTCGTATACCCAGTTCGGCCACCACCAGCGTCCCGCATTGTAGTAAGGTGTATTTCGGCAAGCACCTTGACGAATCCCTTGTGGGTGTTGTGCATTAAATGCTTGAGCGCCCGCAGTATTTAGCGACTCCAAAGAACCCATCGCATTCACTTGCTGCGACGAATCACCTGACAAGACCGCCAAGAAAACACCGACCGCATTCCCTATACCCAGTGCAGCGCCTTCTAAAGGAGAATCGAGAATGACATCCGCCACATTGGAACCAAAATGAGGAGAACCTACAGACGTCACCGATGCAACCAAGTCAGGTCTAACAGACGCGACATATCGCGCTGTCGTTCCACCTTGCGAGTGACCAATTAGATTTACTTTTGAAGCGCCAGTCGTTGCGACCAAATCTTCGACATACTCTAATAACTCCTCACCACGCGCTTCGTTGCTATCCCAGCCAGCGATTTGCGGCGTATATACGCTATTTGCGCCAACATTGTTTAACGCACCGCGAACACCATAAAAGTAGTCCGCTAAAATACTATCAAAACCCGATAGACCGTGTACCAGCACAATAGGGTTTTGGGTTCGTCCCGACGTATCAGCAAAAACAGTACCGACACCTCCAACCGTGGTAACAACTAAAGCGATAGACATCGCCCATTTACGAATATTCATATCAACACCTTTGATTTAATTATTTTTGTTCGTCAAAGAGTTCAAAAGATACCGCTAGGAAATAAACCTAATACTTATGAACCTAATGCCAGAACAGCTAACGAAGAGCTGCCTGATGATTCAAAGACTAGGACGCACAAAAAAAAGGGTATTGAACGTTTCGATAATCCGCTCAAGCTTTGCACCAGAATGTGACGTGCCCTGCAAGGACTTATACGACCGATAGCATTAAGTCGCTTGAACCGGCTTTTTGGCTGAAGAAAAAGGCATGGAATTCCCGAAAACAATGAACGCAGCAGCACCAGCATCGATATTTCAGACCGAAATGCTCGCTTAATGAGCGCGCTTTTAGCTAAGGATAACGCTATTCAGCCGTTTTGGCGTATCATGCGCAAACAGGTGATGACACCAGCAAAATAGCGAATAGGTAATATGAATCGTAAGAAAAAGATCAACTCTATCCTGAGAAAAAAAGCGAAGAAAGCAAATGCTAAATTGGCTCCCAAGGGAAAATCCTCTTATGTATCAAAAGCGGATCGCGCAGCGCTAGAGCTCTCTGAGCAGGAATTATCGCAAGAACAAGACGCAACAACCGAAAGCACGGACAACACGCCTCCACAAACTACCGAATGAACTCACCCTAACTTCGATAGATGGTGCGAATTAGATGAAAACCAAATTGCGTTTTGACTGGTCCGTGCACCTTTAACACCTCCTTTTTAAACACCACATCATCAAACGCTTTTACCATCTCGCCTCGACGAAACTCTCCTAGATCCCCACCCTTCTTTCCTGACGGACAAGTCGAGTGTTTTTTTGCCAGTTTCGCAAAGTCAGCACCTTTATCGAGTTGCTGTTTGATTTTTTCTGCTTCTTCTTTGGTTTTAACGAGAATGTGGCAGGCACAAGCGGTATTCGCCATAAGGTAATCTCTTTTTGAGTTAGTAAAACAGGTTTAGCGCTTAAACCCTGGAGGTATCCTGCCCTGCATTCTGTCCTATCCTGGAGCCACAACCAAGAAGATTTAGCCAGCACAGCAAACTAAGCTTATCCATCACAAATCTCAGTACTCGAATCATTTTCATAGGCAACACTAATTAGTGTTGGATTCTTTCAGGTAAACCCTTAACCTATAATTGAATAGGGACAAAGCATTCAGTTTTAGCTGCGCCTAACGATGCCAACCTTCACTACGAAGAGAAGCAGCCATTACCTTTTAGCGCGAGAACCATTATGACAACACGTTTCCTCACTAAACTATTCACTTGTCTATTATTGGCATCTGCTTTTACCGTACAAGCGGAAACAGTGAGGTTAACTAATGGTGAATGGGCGCCTTATGTGTCTGAGAACCTGCAACACTACGGAGTGTTCTCACACATCGTCACGGAAGCGTTTGCCCTCGAAGGCATCACAGTTGAATATGGATTTTATCCATGGAAACGCGGTTATAAAGCAGCCGCAGATGGCGATTACGATGGTTCCCTAACCTGGGCACCAACACCTGAGCGCGAGAAAGACTTCTATTTCAGTGAACCTGTCACCTACAACAAAAAGGTTTTCTTCCACCTCAAAAGCCGCCCCTTTACATGGGACAGTTTTGCCGACCTAAAAGGGCTAAACATTGGGACTACTGCCCAATATACCTACGGTGATGAGTTCGATAATGCAGCAAAAAATAAATTAATTTCGGTCTTCCCGGTCAATAATGACAAGCAGAATGTGAAGAAGCTGCTCGCCGAAAGGATTGATATTTTCCCGATGGAAATCGAAGTAGGCTATGGCCTTATCCATTCGGAATTGGCTCCGGCGCAAGCGGCACTGATCACTAACCACACCAAGCCAGTGACAGAAACGCCTATTTGTATCGTGATTTCCAAAAAAATCCCCGCTGAACGCGCCACCAAACTCCTTGCTGCGTTTAATCGCGGGCTAGCAAAGCTAAAAGAAAGCGGACAGTACGAGCAATTTATTTGGAACTCAAGACAAGGGAAATACCGGAAATAGCGCCGAAGCAGCGCGGCTTAACGACCGACATTTCGAATCGAATAAACCTGTGTTAATGATCGCTTAAAGCATGCGGCTCATGGCGAGTTTTGGTATAGCCATAAACAACAAAACACAGCGACGCTAGCTGCTGTCCCATCAAAATCGGTTTGTCTTGTAAAATCATTAATGCGGCCATGCTGACGTTCATTAGCATAAAGAACAGCCAACCTTGATCGCGGTGCTTTGCCAATAAATAGCTACCCATTAAGAAGCCAATCATCACCCCCATTTCCAGCACCTGAGACAATGAAACAATGCCGCCATGATGATTCAAACTATAAAAAAGTCCAAACCCTAGCGATGCGTAGGTGCATAAAGAAACCAGAGCGTTCAAGGTTTTATGGGTTTGAACCGCCCCCTTGAACGCGTTATACAAGCCCAACAACATTGCCGGCACACCACCCGCCTCTATTGAGGCGGCAATCCAGTTGTTATGGCCAAGCAAAACTGCCACCCAGGCAGGCACACCTAACAAGTAGACAATCCAAGCTGCCATTTGAAGCCATTGTTTAAGTAACGCTTCTCGCCCGACCGATAACGCAAAGAAAACCTTATTGCTCAGGTAAAAAACAGCGCCCCAAATTTGTAGAAATAGATCCATAGATAAAAATCAATTGTCGATATAACTAAACAAGACGCCTTTATACACCACCCAGTTGACGCAAAAAAGCACAGCGAAAATATGCCTATGCCGCAACACATTCGCGTCGCTTGTAACCATTGCGCGTTGAATTCAGACACCTAATAAAACGAGTAAAAAAACCACCCTACTGTTTAAACCGTTTTGCGAGACCAGTTCCTGTTTTAATTCATTCTCACATTGCTACAATGGAATTCTCCGGCACTAGAGTATTTAGGTTCAGCGATCTAGGCTCAGATACAAATGTTCGGACAAAAAACAAAAATAACAAACAGGCAATCCAATGAGATCGATTAGCACGACTCAATTGCTTTGCGCCAAGCCTTACGGTCAATACCACGGAAAAGGTTCTCGGCGCACGCAAACAGAAAAAATAGCACTGTCTCTTCCTCAGTTTAACGACCTGCAAGGAGAGCCCTGAATGCTTGCCTCCTCACACTTAATCGCAGAATCAGTCCGTGCGCCGCGCGTATTAGTGGTTGAAGATCATCCGATCTATCTAGAAGGTCTAAGCATCACCTTAGCGTCTTTACACCCTGATACGGAACTCGTTTGTGTGTCGTCAGCGACCGCTGCACAAGACTACCTAGCGCGCGACCCGCACTTAGATCTCGTCGTACTGGACCTTGGAATCCCTGAAGGCGGTGGTCTGTCAGTACTGCAGTATTTGAACGAGCAGAACTTGTTTATTCCTGCCGTAGTACTTTCTGCATCAGAAGAACACGGAGACATTCAGCGCTCAATGAATGCAGGCGCAAGTGGTTTCATTTGTAAATCTAGCAGCAGCCAAGAAATACTCGCCGCAGTTCGTCTTGTGCTAAGCGGAGAGCGAACCCTGCCGTCGTTTTATCAAGAGCACGATAAGTCAGATAGTAGCGGCAGTTTTCCGCTTGTCACGCCGCGGCAAAAAGAAGTTTTGCAACTCGTTTGTGAAGGATTGCCCAATAAACGAATCTGTCTGCAGCTTGGACTAAGCGAGCATACGGTCAAAACGCACATGAAAGCACTGTTTGCGTTATTGAAGGTACACAATCGTACTGAATGCATGCGCGTTGCCTTGGAATGGCGGCTGGTTGACTAGCCGATGAGTCTTAGTTTTGGGACTAGCACTGTGTCTGAGAATCGGAATAAGGAGTCGGAACAGAAGGCGGATTAATCGCCTTTCAAGTAATGCTGAATCATCAAGCGCAGTTTTGCCGGCATGAGCGGTTTGAAAGCAAGCGCTGTGATCGCTTTTTCTCCCTCTGACAACTGTTCATGTAATGCCAACTCTAAGTCGCCATGAGTATCTGCGCTAATAAGAATAACGGGCAGATCGGGTTGATATTTCTCCCGTAAGTCACCGACCAAGGACAAACCATTCCAAGCGGACTGCTCAAAATGATAATCGCACAACAACAGGTCGGGCTCCTGCTCTTGAATCGCTTGCAAGGCGAATTCAGGTCGTTCGCAGGTCCTAACTTGATACCCCCAGCTTTCCAATAGCGCCGACGAAGACGCGAGCACCGCTCGGTCATCGTCAATCACCATGATACTGGCAGTCCTTTCTTCTTCGGAACGGTTCGATGCTGGCAATGGCCGCTCAAGGGCCGGTGCAGCGGCGGTAGGTAGTGTCAACGAAAAGCGCGTTCCCTCGGTCGGACTAGACTCAAACACCATTGGCATGGCTAACAATTCACAAAGCTGGCTTACGATAGATAAGCCCAAGCCCATCCCTTGCCGACGCTCCGATCCTGATTGTTGAAAGGGTTGAAAAACACGCTCTTGGTCCGCCTCGGCGATACCACAGCCATCGTCACTGACCTCAAGACGTACATGCTTACCCTCAGGAACCCAGCGTATATTCAAGTACGTCGCTGATGCATGTTCAAATACGTTTTCGCAAAGGTTCCTCACAATACGTTCTAACAACAGCGGGTCGCTCTCGACCCAACAAGGCGACGGCCCTTCACTGGTAATCGTTACGTCACACTCTTCAGCACGCAATAGTTGGTCTTGCTGCATCGCGGTCATCATGACGCTTAGCTCTAGCGTTTGCATTCGCGCGGCAACAATCCCTGCATTCAATCGGGAAATATTCAACAGTGAGCTCAGCAATTGGCTAAGCTGACGCGTCGACTGTTTTAATTGCCGCGTTAGCGCGAGCGCTTCTCCTGGCTCGACCTTCTTTTCAAGCGCTTCAATTAGCAAATTCATCGCATGTAAAGGCTGTCGCAAGTCATGACTTGCCGTGGCGACCAAGTGAGTTTTATCCGCAATTTCTTTTTTGTCACGCTCTTTGGACAAAACCAGCAAACGCGTGTTGAGAAACAATAAGCGCCGCGAGCGCTCCTGCATAAAACTGCCAAACGCGCCCATGAAGTTGAGAGAGAGCAGGAACATTGCATTGGAGGCCAGCACATCGTTGGGAGTCTGCAACAAGAACTCCGCGCCAAAGTAGCTAAATGAAACCAACAGCGAGGACAGTGTCGTTTGTAAAAATGGCATTCCCATCAAAAAATAGCCAAACACCAAATGCAACAATAACCCGTCATAAGGCAAGGGGTAATCTTGCCCTCGCGCAACCGCAATAATGGCGATAATCCCCAATCCGGAGCAAATATAAGCAAGAAAGTAGTAAGTCGCGTAGACACGCTTGGACCAACGTTTATGTGCGGCATACATCGCCAGCATGATGACCGGACAGATAAAAAATAGGCGGATCGCGATACTGACCCGATAGGCGGCTTCGGGCAAAAGTAGAAAATCGAGGACAGCAAAGAACAGAAATAAAACTAGCGCAGCAGAACCAATCGTAGGAACACGCTTCAGCAAGCGCTCGTGGCGATACGTTTGAAATGCATCCTCTAACTCAGTGCCGAAACGCGTGCGCGGAAAGCGATGACTGCGCGCAACGCGCAGCTCATCTTCTTCGAGCTGCATAGCAACATCGCTCATGAAGGGCCAAACCTTTTATTATTTTTGGGTTGACCATCATAAAGGCACACTCATGCCAAAACCAGTTTCGTTATTCCACAAAGAAGCGCTTCAGTAACAATAGAGTGCAGAGACAAGACTGCTTAGTCGCATCGTTTTTCTTATGGGGATTTTATTTAATTAGGCGTCGAGCGCCAATGGATGCTAAGAGCTAAGATCACGCACGCGAGCTTGCGTCAAACCCTGCTCATTATGAAAGTACTTATTGCGCAAACGTTCGGTCTCAGACTGAACATCTTTGCTAGACAGCCCAGACTGCTGCAACTGCTCTCGCTCAATCGCGTAGCGCTGATAAACCGTATTAAAGTTTCTCTGCTGTTCGCGATAAGCCAAGGCATCGGCAATGGCTGCCTGCTCTAATCCAAGCCCTACTAACTGATCCTCAAGCTCATTATCGGTCAAAGATGACTGCATCAAGGTATTGACGTCTCTCGTCACTTCAATGTCTTGCTGCAAGGCAATCTCGGACTTTTGGATCATTTCAGGCAGTTGTGCCCTAGCCTGCTCCATCTGAAGCTGTTGCTCCTGAGGGCTTAAATCTGCATCCGACTGAATACGAATAGTGCTTAAGGTATATTCGCCATAGGCTTCTTCTAAACCAAAGAATGCCTCAACGGCTTCGCGAGACATCGTCGCTCGTCGAATTTCTTTTAAGTCATTAAAGCTCTGTTCAAGCATTGCTAACTGATATTCCGGCGTTTGTTGTTCGGCTGGCAGCATCGACCGCTGCCCATAGGCCACTGCTGCTTCTTTGTAATGCAGATAATCAACTAACAAAGACATGGCTTGGTCCGCCGCGCTTGCCGGTAGATGTCCACGCGCCAATTTTTCCAATTCTGCCATCGCCACTTCCGGCTCGACGTCTGCCACGGTATTCATAAAATAATCAAAGAGGTCTCTAACGTCTAAATCAACAATCAAGTTGCCGGCAGCATCAGCTGTAAGACGACCATCTATTTCTGTGTCCTCAATAGAAGGCGCAAAGGCTTTACCGGAAAACGACCTTGGTGTTTGCGCAACGACCGCTTGTTGGGTGGGTGTTTCACTCGCGACTGAGCTCGACTCACCCAAAGCGTTTGTCACCAAAACGTTTCTAGACATACTCTGCTGAGCAGTTTTATTAACACTAATATCAACCACTGAGTTAGACGGCTGAACAGCAGTACCGCCAACCATAAACCAACCCACGGCGCCCACTATGCAAACAGACGAAACGACAAGAAGAGAACGAGATTTAGTCAACACAGAGAGCTCCAAAAAAAGTATTTTTTATTCTTAGTCAGAAGTTTGCTGCATCCTCGCACCGTATTGGAGATCCCGAGGAGACAGCAAACTTTCTTCTTATTACACCATACCTAGCTTATAGGCCTTTGTTCTTTAAGCGGTTTGCTTGGCTACGATAAAGCGATACTGGGTTAGTCCAAACCGAACGAACACCAAACAAATGGTTGATCGCATCGATATGGTTCATCGAGTAACCAGTGCTAATGACTTTACCCATTTTGGTTGCGCATGCCGCCACCAAACCGTCGTTCTTTTCACCACGATTAAATGCCGCAGACGTGATTAACAAAAAAGCATCTGAAACGTCTAAGACGTTGGTCCACACTTCGTCGCCCGTCCATGAGAACATTTTGATATTGTTGCCAGAAATACTGACGTTCTCGCTAGAGCCCTGACAGTAAGTGCGGTTCACACCTTTCCAGCCCAAAGCATTGTTCAGTGCAATAGTGCCTTGCGTCGTTAGTGTTTCTAAGGCGCCAACACCATTTTGTGGATTGTTAGAACTGGACAATTTGTTCACGATACTGCCCACAGCATTGGCAATTGCGTTCACGCCGCCTTCTACATTCGAGCCGGGTTGAATGGCGCCTCGCAACACATCAGCAACCTTCGAGCCGTAGTTCACGCCGTTGATTGAAGTAATAGAGGCGATCTTGTTCGGGATCAGTGACGCAGTCACACGTGCAGTCGGTGCACCCTGGCTATGCGCCATAATATTAACCTTCGATGCATTCAAACCAGAAATATAGCTAGCCAACTGCTGACCACGCTCCTCACTGGTATTCACAAACGAAACGCTTGCTGAATAGACTTTCGCGCCGCTTCGCTCAAGGTTATAAGGTATCGTATGAAAGTAGTTAATGAGGCCACCGATTGTATTGAAACCAGTAACGCCATGAACCAAAACGATTGGGTTTTTCGTTTTGGTATAGCCCCACCATGCCATTGCACTGGGTGCGATGGTGGTGAGAGAAGCACAGACAAGTGCCAAGATGAGTTTACGCAATGTTTTTCTCCCTATTATCTTTATATTAGAGAATTCATAGTGTGAACGTTGGGCTCGTTGATACAGCACAACGTTCGCGAGCAGAAGTCTGGAAATATTCCTACTTCGTCGTTGCCTACAGCATAAAAAGCAGACGACAGTGTAGGCTGAGGAGAAATCTATCCGTATCACCCATTTGGGGTGGAATGCAGGAAAACTTGAGATACTCGTCACATTTAGTCAATACGAGTCACAGGTCTTTCCAAAATTTAGTCTCGTTATAATGCAGGGCTTAAAAGTATAGAAATGCCTCAAACGCGGTTGTTTTTTGGGGAAGGCCTCTGGCAATCGACAGTGACAATCAAAACCTCTACAGATATGACAGGCCTATTGATAGCGTATGTATTTCCGCGTTTATCAGAGCTAAAGAAAAGCGCAAAAAAGCTTTTAGTTCGGTTCGCATTATTTACTTGAGACAGCCAAAAAATCAGTCCTTTTCGTCGCTTAGCAATACAAACAGATGATATAGATTTTCACTTGCCTCAAAGCAAAAGCGCTAGCGTTGAGTGTGTCCAACGAGTGCAGGCGTTGAGCACAAAGCGATATCTTTTGGTAGGTATGGAAATTATAAGCAGGCTCCCGAAAGCGCTACTTATTTGTTTCATGAATTGCTTATTTTTGTCTCACATCAACGTAAATACTATGGTCTATATAATTTATCGAACCATGTAAGACCTGACTCCGATCTTGTTTACGATCAAATAAAAATAGACAAATCAGTGCGCCATTTTTTTACCAAACAACGTCAACAAATCTACCCCCGAATGTGCAGCGCAGTGCGTGTCCATCTGCTCCAACCATTGCACTTGGGCTTCCGACTGGCGCGCAGGCTTATGCATCAACATTTGGGTAGATTGCGAATAATGCGTTAAGGCCTGCTTAAGGTTTTTGGTACGCTGCAGGCAACTGGCTAGTGTATGACCCATTGTAAACGCAGTCGTTAAACCCTGCCCTGCACCAAAATGTAAGGCAAATGCCGCATCACCAATTAACACCACATTGTTGTAGAACAGTCGCGTACTGGTATTCATTTTGAATTCGTACCAAGGAAGACCTGAAGCCTGTAAATCAATCTCGCCGCCGTTCGAGCCAAGCACTTCATTCAAATATGGAATCGCCTGTTCCGGTGATTTTCCGCGTAGGAGGCCTGACTGCAAACAGTCCTGAGTCATTTCAATAATAACTACTTGCTGCTTTTCCGTCAGAGGATAAGAGGTCAACAAAATAACGCCTTCTTCTGCTTTAAATGCATAGAAGCACGCTTGTTTTATTGGCTCGGGAGACTCGTTAGTAAACCAAGAATACCTCAACTCGGTTTTTTTTGCGGCAGCACCAAACTCGTCAGCGTACGCTTTACGAACTAAACTATTCACACCATCGGCTCCGACCAATAAATCGGAAGACTGCTGTAGACTCTTTAGAAAAGAAGCCGTCACTTTCTTCTCCTTGACTCGCACACCGTTGTCTTTTGCAAGGTTAATCAAGTAACGCATCATTTCACGACGCGTCACACTATATCCATCCGTAAAAGAATGAGTTTGACTCTCTTCATTAGTTTTCAAAATAGCGGTTTTGATTTTCTGGCGCGGTTCACTGCCAAATAAATTAGTAAAAAATTTGGGATCCAAACGTTCCAGTAAATAGGAGCCTAATACTTGGAAGGTGTAACCCAAGCCATAGGCTGCAATCGACTCGTTTTTGGCCTCATACACCGTGACATTAAAACTAGGGTTAAGTTTTTTCACCGAACTAGCAAAGTAGAGCCCCGCGGGACCACCGCCAACAATAGAAATTTTCATAACATTTCATCACCCTCAATGCGCCGGATGAGAGCGCCAATGGACAACACGGTAGATAGTTTATAGCGCAGTACTGCGCGCATAAACGGGGACAGATCTATTTTTCATATTCATTTCTTGTGATTAGTTGTTCACGTCTAAAACAGAGCTGTCAGATTTTCTGTAAAGGCTCAAGTCGATATTTTCAAACTCACACACCTTTTGAACTGCGGACCGCTGAGACATTTCACACATGAATCGATGAAGATTTGTAAATGATGTTGGCGGTTGAGAAATCCTCCCGCACCACAAGAGCAGCATAAACAAAAAGTGGTCACAAGCGCTGACGTTAGAACCTACCAAGAATTTTTTCTTACTAAGCTCTTCATCCAACAGAGTGAGAATTTCAACCAGCCGCAGGTCCTGAGCCAACTTAACTCCTTCGATACCTTTTGCGTCTGTGGTGTGTCGGTCAGGGTACCTCCACACCATAAACTCTGCTTGGAGAGTATTGTTGAGGTAGGTTAACCATTGAAAAAATAACGGTCGATCGGCGTGGCCAACAAGTGGAATGAATGTCGAATTTACATCCAATTCGCAAATGTAGATACAGATAGCAGGACTTTCAAACATGACGAGCTCGTTATGCACCAATGTTGGAATTCGGCCTGCTGGATTTAGTTTCAAATATTCTTTTGATTTTTGAGCATTTGATTCGCGGTCTACAAGCTTCAGTGAATAATCGATTTTTGTCTCAGCCAAGAGTAAGTGAGGCGCAAGACTTGCATTATCAGGGAAATAGTAAAGTTCAAGCATAGTAATCCTTTACACTTATTAGTTTATAGAGAAAAAATGGTAAGAAAAGTTAGGGTCAGGTCTTGCATGGTGCATATCAAACTCAAAGAAGTATTATTTAGCCTTTAAGTTAACCAATACTTCCTAGCGTCTAAATAGTAAATAAGGGCGATAACGAATAAAACTTATTAGTTTATAAAGAAAAAATGATAACGATTTTGCTATTTTCCAGAAGCCTAAAGTCACTCCAACACCGAAACGGCACCCGATATAGGCGTCAGTGCTCACCTAGCTTCTGAACGCACAGCGATAGGATCCGCACTCACTTGCTTATAAACTGTATAAGGCAGCACCAGTATATCCGCGATAAACGAGAAGGCGATATCAATCCCTACATAGTGAAAGTTGCCTTTTGACATCGCAGGGTCCACTTCTGATCGCGGCGCACCATTTAATTTACACCAGCTATATTCAACGCCACTGAATACGTGATCGATATTGTCACAGTATGATCCCTTCATATTCACGCCCTGCTCTGCCTGACTAATCGTATAAACGGTGCCGCACCCGCCTAAAAAAAGACTAATCAAAACCAGTAATACACGTCCCACTTTTAAACTTCCTTAGTAAAAACCATACATAGAAATAACGTAATCCATTATGATGTCAGGCTATAACTAAACTGACAAAAAGTAACCCTGAAGCGAATAAAACGGCTGCGTTTCATTCGCTTTAATCAGTGCTAGCCTGACCACAAATGGACTTATCGACGTGACCATACAACAAAACGAGATCAACCTCCTAGAAAGGTCCGTTTCACTCCTTCAACAAGGCCTATTTTCGGAGGCAGAAGTTAGTCTGCTAGCATTGCTGGAGATTGCGCCAAAGAATCTAGACGGCTTGTATTATCTATCTCTTGCCCAGTTTAATACCGGACAAACAGACGCTGCAATTACGAGTTTGGAAAATGCCTTAGATCTTTCATCAAATGACCTTCGCGCGCTGAGCTCGCTGGCAAATATCTATGGGCATACAGGCAATGCAACCAAAGGGATCGCGCTTTATCAGCGTTGTATTGAGCTAGACCCCAACAACGCCAACTTCCTCTATAGCTATGCATCATTTCTTGTGCTGGACAAACGCTCACCAGAGGCCATAGAACACTTACTGTCCGCGATAAAACTTCAGCCTAACTGGCCAGACCCATACAGTGCGCTCGCGTCGATTCACCAAAAAGCGAATCGCTATGATCAAGCAGAGTCTGTATTAACGCAGGCGGTTAACCAAAAAGTGTTCACCGTACCTGTCATTCTGCAACTCGCTGAATTGATGGAACATCAAGGAAAAAACAACGAAGCGATAAAATTGCTGTCTACCGCACTGGCTGTGCATAAAGGCAACTTAACCCTACTACTATCGCTGGTAAGACTAGATAACAAACAGGCTACCAATGCGCTCAAGCTGCAACTAAGTTCAATTCCGGCAGACAACCTGCCACCTAATGAACGGTTTTGCCAACACTATGTAATGGCAGTCTGCGAGAAAAATGCGCAAAACTATTCCGCCGAGATGTCCCTACTGATAGAGGCCCACAAGCACTTCAAGCTCTCTCGTGCATTCAATCTAACTAACGATTTTTACTTCGATTATTTGGCTAATAGGGAGCTAGCTTCAGTCGAACCAGCGGCTCGAACAAGCGAGTCCGAACTCAGCCAATATGAACCTATTTTTATCGTTGGCGTGCCACGTTCAGGTTCGACACTGATTGAGAACGTTATCTGCTCCGCGAATAACGAGGTACAACGAGGAGAAGAGGTTAATGCAATATCCGCAGCAATCGCACATGTCTTAAAGGCCTCAGAATCAGCGTTGGCTAAACCGAAACTCGATGCTGAAAAACTCATTGTGCCGGTGACAGAAATCTATCAGTCAGTAGAACTGCTTAGCGAGGGCAAGCGCTTTACCGATAAATCATTGGAGAACGGACTCTACATAGACGTATTGCTCGACCTCTTTCCAAAAGCAAAAATCATCTATTGTGATCGAGCGCCAATCGACTCCATTGTGTCGATTATGCGCAACATATTATCCAGTTTGTCTTGGGCACACGAAATCGAAGACATTCTCAAATACTTCGAGCAATGCTTCTCATCAATTAACAAAGCAAAAGCCATGTTTCCCAATCAAATCTATACCTTTGAGTACGAGGCATTCATCAACAATAGCGAGACAGAAGCTAAAGCCCTACTCGAATTTTGCGATATCGAATGGAACGAAAACTGCCTGCAGTTCCATCAAGACAAAAATAAAGTCAGTCGCACCACAAGCACCAATCAAATTCGCCAAGGCGTGAATAAAAAAGGTCTAAATGCGGGAAGTGAGCACCTGCCATTCTTCGAACCCTATATGGAGCGCTTCCCTTGGTTGCGATCTGAGAGGTAAGGCTCCCGAACTAAGAGCACAAAAAACAACTAAAGCGAGCCCTTTAGATCACCACGAACTGCATTGATAAACAACTGGCTGTATTGGCGAGCGCTATATTGAATAGGGTTTCCACCGGCGGACGGGTCTACCGCTGACATTTCGCCAACCTTCTCTGCTTGGCTTTCGTCAATATCGATGTCAGCCAGAGTATGTGGAATCGACAAATCCGAGCGCATCGCTAACACCCACGCCATAAAGCCCTCAAAACTGGGGTCACCCAAGTCGAGATACTGCGCCAAGCGCACAATCCGCTCTTCTATTTCCAATCTGTTTGCCTGCAATACATAGGGCATCAAAATCGCATTCAGCAGGCCATGATGAGCGCCGTAAAGCGCACCCAATGTATGCGCGATAGCGTGCATGCCACCCAATCCTTTCTGAAAAGCCGTCGCGCCCATACTCGATGCCACCAGCATTTGCATGCGCGCTTCAATATCGTTTCCGTCATTCACCGCACGGGCAAGGTAGGTTTTGACAAGACGTATGCCTTCAACGGCAATGCCTTCAGCCATGGGGTGATAAAAAGGTGAGCAAAGCGCTTCCAAACTATGGGATAAGGCGTCCATTCCTGTTGCGGCGGTAATATGCGAAGGTAAACCTGTCGTCAGATCGGGGTCCAGAATAACGATTTGAGGGAGCATTTTCGGGTGAAAAATAATCTTCTTAACAGGGCTCTGTCCATCCATACCCGTATCAGTAATAACCGAGGCACGGCCCACTTCTGAGCCGGTGCCCGCCGTCGTCGGAATCGCAACAATAGGGGCAACACCTGCTTCATTGACGCGCGTCCAATTGTCGCCGACATCCTCAAAGTCCCACAAAGGCCGGTCCTGCCCTGCCATCAAGGCAATGGCTTTCGCGGCGTCCAATGCAGATCCGCCACCGAAGGCAATCACTCCGTCATGCCCGCCACGCTTGAATGCGCGAACACCCTCTTCTACATTTTCGCCGGTAGGGTTGCCCTGAATAGCACTAAACACAGCACATTGCAGTCCCGCTTGACTGCAGGCTGAGGACGCGTCTGAAACCATCGCTAAAGCCGCTAAACCGGGATCAGTGACTAACAACGGCGCACTGACACCTAAACGTTTACACGCTTGAGGGAGTTCACTGATACGCCCCCGTCCTACCGAGACATTTGTGGGGTAATTCCAATTTGCAATTAGTTCTGTCATCGCTCTCTCATCGTCATAGCGTTTTAATATGGAAAGATTTTAGCTGCGTAAAGCCATCAAAGCCTTTGCTCGAAAGAGTACAACCTCTTCCCGTATTTTTGACGCCAGTCCATGCAAGTTCAGGGTCTAGGAAGTCACAGCGATTAACGAAAAACGTCCCCGTCTCAATTTGCTTCCCCAGCTCGACCGCCCGATCAATATCAGCAGAAAAAATAGAGGCAGAAAGACCAAACTCACTGTCATTCATCAAGCGAACAGCTTCTTCATCAGAACCGACCTTCATGATACCGACAACAGGGCCAAAGCTTTCTTCAGTCATAATCCGCATGCTGTGATCAACATCGCTCAGCACTTGAGGTGCCATATAGGGAGTGCCCGCTTCATCAAGCTTAAAGCTTGATGGGTCGACATGAGCGCTGGCACCTTGCTTCACCGCTTCTGCAATTTGTTCTCGAACAAATGTTGCCGCTGAGGGTTTTACCAGCGGGCCCAATGTCGTCTCTGGGTCGTCCGAGCGACCTAATTTATACTCCTTTGTTAACGATACATATTGCGTTAAGAATTCATCAAAGATTGCTTCGTGCACATAGATACGCTCAATACCACAGCAAGACTGACCTGAGTTAAAAAAGGCACCATCAACCGTTGTCTCAACAGCATAGGCGACGTCCGCATCTTGGCGTATATAAGCGGGGTCTTTACCGCCCAGCTCTAAGCCAACCTTAATAAACCGCCCCGCCGCCGCTTGCTCTACCTGCACGCCGCCGGATACAGAACCGGTGAACGCCACTGCTGCAATTTCCGGTCGCTGAATCAAGGTCTCCGTACTCTCGTGACTCATATGCAAATATTGAAAGACCCCTTCCGGTAAGCCAGCAGCGTTGAAAGCATCGTAAATTCTTTCGGCACACAATGGCGTTTGCGAGGAGTGTTTCAGAATAACGGTATTACCTGCCAGCAGCGCAGGAATAATCGCATTGATGGGCGTGTGAAGTGGGTAATTCCAAGGCGCGATCACAAATACGACGCCGACCGGGTCTTGAGAAATATAGCGTATAAAGCCTGATTTCTCGAACGTCTGAATAGGGGCTAGTCCCTCTTCGGCAATAGAAATCATGTATTGTGCACGCTCGGCAAAACTCGCCACTTCGCCAGCGGCATAGCGAATCGGCCGCCCCATCTGCCAGCATAGCTCCTCTGCGATTTGGTCTTTATTCGCGGTAAATGCTTCCACCGCTTTGGTACATAGCGCTTGTCGCTCCGCTAATGATACGTTTTTCCAAGCTTGCTGCGCATCGCTGGCAAGTAATATAGCTTCTTGGATTTGCGTATTATTTGCCTGCTCGCGCTCAACATAGAGTGAGCCGTCGATCGGGGAATACGTTTTCTGAATATGCATCATGTCTTTGTCTTTTCTGTTTCGTTAAGCCTATGCTCACGTCTTAGATTAATGAGCGCCGCTGTTAGATGATTTCGAAGTAGCGATCCATTTCCCAGTCACTAATATGCTTACGATATTCTCGCTCTTCCCACTCTCGAGATGCCGAGTAATGGTCAACAAACTCATCACCGAAAAGTTCACGAGCTGCATCTGACGCTTTGAAACGCTGTGCGGCATCCCAAAGAGTCGTCGACAATTTTAAGTGCTCGGGGTGCGACTGTTCGTAAGCATTGCCTTTTACCTGAGCCTCAGGTTCCCACTGTTGTTGAATCCCGTATAGCCCAGATGCTAAAGCAGCAGCCAGTGCCAAATAAGGATTGCCATCGGCAGAACCCAAGCGGTACTCAACTCGCTGAGACTTGTCGCTTCCGGGAATCACGCGTAATGAAGTGGTTCGATTTTCAACCCCCCATGTGGCATCAGTAGGCGCCCAAAACCCCGGTACTAAGCGGGTGTAACTATTAACGGTTGGTGCAATCATGCTCAAGAACTCGGGCATCAAGCGCTGCTGCCCAGCAACAAACTGCCGCTGGGTCTCACTCATATTATGTTCCTGAGTTGGATCGTAAAAAGCAGACGCAGCAGCACCGTCTTTGTGACGAAGCGAAAGATGAATATGACCGCTTTGGCCCGGGTAGTCATTTGACCACTTCGCCATAAAGGTCGCCATTAAGCCATTCTGTTGCGCCAAAACTTTCATAAAGGTTTTAAACAATGCGCCTTTGTCCGCCGCATTTTGCGCATTATCAACCGCAATGGCCGCTTCAATAACGCCCGGTCCTGTTTCGGTATGAATCCCTTCAATCGGGAAATCCATTTTTTCAGACATATCCAATATCTGATGATACAAATCGGCATGTACTGAATTACGAATCACGGAATAACCAAACCAATCTGGAGTCAAAGGCTTAAGGTTTCTAAAGCCTTTTTCACGCACGCTTTCTGGCGTTTCGTCGAACATGAAGAACTCATACTCCAACGCGGAAAACACTTCAAACCCCATCTCATCCGCTGTTTGGATAACGCGCTTAAGCACATTTCTCGGGCAAATCTTCGCGGCCTCTTCAGCAAATTCGCAAATAAACAACAGCATATTGTCTTCAAAAGGAATATCACGACAAGACTCTGGAATGATTCTAACCGGAGCGTCCGGGTAGCCAGTATGCCAGCCTGTGTAGGTACCATTGTCGTAGAGCTGGTCTTTCGAATCCCAACCCAAAACGACATCACAAAACGCAAAACCATGGTCGAGCGACGAGAAGAACTTCTCTTTGCTCATGTACTTACCGCGCATAATACCGTCTGTATCAAACAAGCCTACTTTGACATGCGTCAAGCAGCGTTCAGTGACAATCTTCTTGGCATCTTCTATCGATTTAACCTTCCGTGCATCCATCATTCAAGCCTTTTGCCAGTGCATATAAATCGTGTTCTAAAAAGTTGATCGCTATCCGTTATCCTAGACTATCTTCGATAAATAAGCGTTGTCAGCCAAGTAAACAATGCCAAATTCATGAAGTCCTGATTTGTGAGTGTTTTTATTCCATACTATAAGACCACTAAGGGTAGCGAGTCTGAAAACTCAATGAGATTACTCAGATTGACACACGTCAACGTAGCCCAATAAAGCGATGTATTCACGGCGGCGGCCCCGCTAATATCCACTTTCAAAGCGCATGGCATCTTGAGTTGTCACACTTAACGTTCGTTTTACTAAAAGTACCTAAGAGTTTATGGACACACCGATCGCTCTAAAACGCACATTATCGCTGCCCATGATGGTGCTATATGGACTCGGCACCACTATCGGTGCGGGCATTTACGCATTGATCGGCGAGATTGCAGGTGTCGCGGGTTACTTTGCTCCCATGTCGTTTCTCTTGGCATCGATAATGGCGGGTTTAACCGCTATTTCGTTTGCGGAATTATGCAGCCGTTTTCCGCAAGCGGCAGGCGCAGCGCTTTACGTTAAGCAAGGTTTTTCATCCAACCGTTTATCTATCATTGTCGGGCTGCTAGTCATTTTGGCTGGCCTGGTCTCGGCAGCGGCACTGGCCAATGGATTCGTGGGTTACTTAAATCAATTTGTGGATGTTGATCGCACACTTTCTGTAATCTTAGTCGTGCTACTGCTGGGAACCATTGCTATTTGGGGCATCGCAGAATCAGCGATGCTAGCGGCGCTCATCACGGTCATTGAAATTGGAGGCTTGCTAACCATCGTCGTCGTTGGGAGTGATGAACTTGCCACGCTGTCATATCGCTGGCCCGAATTAATCCCCTCAATCAGCGCAGAACACTGGACTGGCATCTACCTCGGCACCGTGCTCTCTTTCTATGCCTTCATCGGTTTTGAAGACATGGTAGACGTCGCGGAAGAAGTTAAGTCCGCTAAACGCACGCTGCCTATCGCCATCCTGCTCACGCTGGGAATCACTACATTTGTTTATTTGCTGCTGATGACAACCGCTATATTATCGATTCCACCGTCCGAACTCGCCGCCAGCGAAGCGCCGCTCTCGTATCTCTATGAATTCCATACCGGAGAAAAAGCGAATGCTATCGGCGTTATTGGCATGTTCGCGATTATTAATGGCGCACTCATCCAGATCATCATGGCATCACGCGTACTCTACGGTTTAAGCTCGCGGGGCCAATTGCCCAAGTGCTTGGCGGTGCTGAATCATCGTACACGCACCCCTGTTCTCGCAACGGGCCTTGCAACAGGCATTGTTATCACGCTTGCCCTTATCGGAGATTTGTCATCGCTTGCCGAAGCAACATCCGTGATTATGCTAACGATTTTTTCAATGGTGAATCTCGCCCTATGGCGCGTTAAACGACTGGATCCCGCCCCCGACGGCGCCATGGTATTCCCCGCCTGGATTCCGATTATTGGTTTCGTCGTGAGCTTTGCATTTGTCCTAAACGAAGTTCTCGGTCTGATTAGTTTCTAATTGTCGGTTCGGCCTTGAGACATAACTAATAGGTGTTAGACAAGCAGCGCTCACTAGCAATGGCGTTCGCGCTTTACCTGTTTCAGAACGAATGCCCGCAGAACAAAACAATCCGATCATAGAAAAGCGGCGTATACTATTTGCCTGCTTGTAGTCCCGCCCTGATAGGAATGCGTGGAAGCGGCATTTGATTTGCCAACACTATCGCGCCAGCCAGGAGGATTTATGCGACATGCCATTCATACACTTTCCCTCTCTTCGAAGTTTGGGTTCTCGTTATTACCCTCGTTATTGCCTTCGCTGATGAGCTTTCAGCGGACGTCATTAGTCGCCTTAGTCTCTCTGTTCCTATCATTTAGCTCAACGAGTTTTGCGGCCGGTAAAACCGTGATCTACGAAGTGAATGGCCAAACCTACGAAGGTCATTATCAGGCGGCAGATGCCAACTCGCCTTTAGTTCTGCTGCTGCATGACTGGGACGGCTTAACCGATTATGAGGTTAGACGGGCGCAGATGTTGGTCGACCTGGGATATACCGTGTTCGCTGCCGACTTGTTTGGTCAAGGCATACGGCCAACCAAAGTGGTCGATAAAAAACAGCACACTGGCGAACTCTACAAAGACCGAGACAAAATGCGAGCACTGTTAGAAGGTGCATTAAAAGCCGCGATCGCCCAAGGCGGCAATGCTGAAAACGCCGTGGCAATGGGCTATTGCTTTGGTGGTGCAGCCGTATTAGAGATGGCGCGTTCTGGCTCGAACCTAAAGGGCTTCGCTACCTTCCATGGAGGCTTGTCGACGCCTGAAGGTCAGGATTACAAGCAGCTAAAAGCGCCCTTACTGGTCATGCACGGCAGCGCAGACTCGGCGATTCCAATGACTCAATTTGCAGCACTCACGACCGAATTAGAAAACGATGGCGCCGCCCATGAGATGATCACATACAGCGGCGCGCCGCATGCATTTACCGTGTTTGGTAGCGAGCGCTACCGCGTTGATGCGGATCAAAAATCATGGAAGCGTTTTACCGCATTTCTCGCCGAGCAAACCCGCTAACACAACGCACCTCTTAAGTGAGCCCACCTAAATGAAAGTGAGCTCGCTTAGATAACCCCCTGCTCGCGCAGCTTGGTGAGCGCATTGCTGTCTAGCTTTAGAATCGAACTCAGTACATCGTCAGTATGTTCACCTAACTTCGGACCAGACCACTCGGTCTTGCCAGGCGTTGATTGTAACTTGGGAATCATGGCGGGAATTTTAAGGGGCTTTCCGTCTATCTCGACTTCTTCAAACATGCCTCTCGCCTGATAGTGAGGGTCATTAAACATGTCTTCGGCATTATAAATGGGACCAACCGGCACCCGCGCCTCTTCTAAGGCTGCAATAATTTCCTTCGAGCTGTGCGCGCCACACCAATCACTAATGGCCTGATCAATCTCTAACTGGTGGACTACCCTGCCAGCGTTGTCTGCCATATCGGGGTTTGTCGCCATATCTTCCCGACCCGCTTTCACCATCAAACGTTTAAATATTGAGTCACCGTTGCCGCCAATAATGACATACTTATTGTCACCACAACGGTAAGTGTTGGTCGGTACAATCCCCGTGACGGTCGTTCCTGATGGTTCACGAATCGCGCCACAACCTGAATACTCTGGAATCACCCCTTCCATCAGATTAAACACCGCTTCATAGAGCGCCACGTCGAGCACCTGCCCCTCATGCTTTTCATTATTTGAACGTTCAATAATCGCCATCGCCACGCCTAACGCGGCATGGATAGCGGCAAGCGTGTCACCAATGCTGAGGTTGGGTCGCACCGGCGCTTCGCCCTCAAACCCGTTAACGTGCCTAAAGCCACCAAAACCCTCGCACACTGACGCGAAACCCGGCTTACTAGAATATGGGCCATCCTGCCCATAACCTGAAATACGGGTGTAGATGATCCCGGGGTTAGTTTGCCGAATATCCTCCGGGCCTAAGCCCCATTTTTCCATCAGCCCCGGACGAAAATTTTCGACTAATATATCTGCCGTGTCGATTAACTGACGTACCAATTTCCGACCATCTTCAGATTTAAGATCAACCGTCACTGACTTTTTATTGCGCGCAATACTGTGCCACCAATAGGACGTCCCGTTTTCCATCAAACGCCAGCCACGTAAGGCATCGCCCCCTTCGGGCGGCTCAATTTTTATCACTTCAGCACCGAAGTACCCAAGAATAGACCCGGTAAACGGCCCGGCTAATAGCTGTCCCATTTCAATGACACGCAGACCCTCAAGTGGTCTTTTTCGAACATGACTTTTGGCTGTATCAGACGAGTTTGACGTCGCTTGCGATGACGACTGAGAACTAGATGAGGTAGACATGACGGAAGATTTAGCACCCTATTTTAAGTAAGCGTTAGTAAGTCGGTTTCAGAGTGCTAGTGTAAGCGCAAAGAAAAAAATTGCTAAGCGCTAATAGGTCTATTTCAAATAATATAAATGTGCAGAAACCTTATGAAAGCTCGCGGCGATAGCGACGCGTTAAGGACTTCAAACGCCACTGGTCAGCTAACAGCGAAAGCAGCGGTGAAACATTAGGTTTAACGTCACCACCCTTTGATAGTCGCCTCAACTGATCTTTAGTGACAGCCATCACTGCCATCGCGCTCATGGTTTTATCTTTCCAAGCGACATCGGGAATAGGCGCGGTTGCATGCTCATCCGACTGCCACTGCTGAACAAGCTTAGGTGCAAATGCCAGTCCTCGACCGACACCAACTAGATCAATGCCTGCATCCAATACGGTTTGTGCAACAGGTAAGCGACTAATACCGCCGGTCGTCATAATAGGAAGCGTCGACGATTTCGCAAGCTCTTCGACAAACTTCAGAAAATACGCTTCGCGCTGTAGCGTTCTTCCGTCTACTGTTTGCCCTTGCATCGCTGGGCTTTCATAGCTGCCACCAGACAATTCGACGAAATCAATGCCCAACGGCGCAAGCATCGCCAATACCTGCTTTGCATCTTCGGCATCAAAACCGCCTCGCTGAAAATCAGCTGAGTTGAGCTTGACCGAAACAGTCGCATTGGAAGGCACTTTTTCCCGTATCGCTTTGACAATTTCGATCAGCAAACGCGCTCGATTTTCGATAGAGCCGCCCCATTGGTCGTCTCGCTGATTGGTCAACGGCGATAGAAACTGAGAGACTAAATAACCATGCGCTGCATGAATCTGCACGCCATCGAAACCCGCCTCTACCGCATTGCTCGCCGTGCTCGCAAAACGTTGAATAAGATCCTGTATTTGGGCCTCAGTCATGGGCTGGGGCTTGCCAAATAGTTTGCTGAACTTACCCATATCTAAAGCGATATCCGATGGAGAAAGCACCTTTCCACCCATTGCTGCATACACTTGACGACCCGGATGATTGATTTGCATCCAAACTTGATTACCACCCTCTTTTGCCGCCGACGCCCACTGCTTAAAGGGTTCTAGCTTAGTTTCAGCCTCTAACGCTACGCCACCGGGCCCTGTCATCGCATGGCGATCCACCATGACATTGCCTGTAATCAGTGCACCCGCGCCGCCAGCGGACCAACTGCGGTATAAGTTAAAGAGCGCTTGGTCCGGCAAATTTCCGGCGGCCGACAAGTTTTCTTCCATTGCAGCTTTCACCACACGATTGCTAAGACGACTGCCATTTGGCAGCACATATTCATCAAATACTTTCGTCGACATAAAAAACTCCTTGGACAAATCAATTCAGGCGAGTATAAGTTTAAAGTTAACTTTAAGGTCAAGCCTTTTAAGCCTTCTTGTAATCCCCCCAGACTCAACTTAAATGGATGCCCATTGATGAAAATTGGAGAACTGGCAAAGCAAAGCGGTGTGGCAGCACACACCATCCGTTTCTATGAACAGCAAGGGCTGCTACCGAAAGCGAAACGAACGTCCGCAGGCTATCGAACCTATGACAAGGATGCACTCAAACGCGTCGCAGGTATTCAATGCGCTAAGCACTTAGGGTTTAGCTTGGATCAAATCCGCTTGAGTTTCTCGGAGCAAGCCGAGCTAAGCGAGCAAAACAAACAGCTCATCCTCTCGCAACTTGACGATAAGCTCGACGAAATCAATGCTCTGTTCTCAAAACTCACCTTGCAACGCACTCAAGTTGAAGCGTTAAAAGCAGATTTATCTAAGACATGGCAACAAGGCGAATGCCTTGAGGCCGACCACATGCAGCAGTGGCGAGATCGTTTAGACGATGATACGAAAGAATCATAACGCCGACATGGATTAGTTAGTCAACGCTTGTCAGTCAACTGCAGGCAAGAAACACAGGCCATATGATTTAAGCGAGAGCTCCATACTTCAGACATAAAAAAACCGGACAATGTCCGGTTTTTTTGAAAGTTCGAAACCAACCCTTAGCTTTGGTCTCGCCCTTTTCCTGCGGCAATGCGTAATCGCAGTGCGTTCAGCTTGATAAAACCTTCCGCATCTTTCTGATCGTATGCGCCCGCGTCATCTTCAAATGTCGCGATGCTTTCGTCAAACAAGGTATCGTCAGACTTACGGCCAACAACAACGACATTACCTTTGTACAACTTCACGCGTACCGTGCCGTTCACGTAGGTTTGCGTATCGTCGATCAATGCCTGCAAGGCCTTACGCTCTGGCGACCACCAATAACCGTTGTAGATCAGTTCGGCATATTTTGGCATCAAGCTGTCTTTAAGGTGAGCCGCTTCTTTATCTAGCGTCAACGACTCAATCGCGCGATGCGCTTTCAACATAATGGTACCGCCCGGTGTTTCGTAACATCCGCGCGCCTTCATTCCAACATATCGATTCTCTACGATATCCGTACGACCAACACCGTTATCGCCACCCACTTTGTTCAAGGTTTCGAGTACTGTCGCAGGCGACATTGCTTCGCCGTTGAGCGCCACGATATCACCTTTATCAAAGGTCAGTTCAATGTACGTTGGCTCTTCTGGCGCCGCTTCAGGAGAAACAGACCAACGCCACATGTCATCTTCTGGCTCAACCCATGGGTCTTCCAAAATATCGCCTTCGTATGAGATATGAAGCAGGTTAGCGTCCATCGAATAAGGCGACTTACCTTTCTTTGTCTCAACTTCAATACCGTGATCCGCACAGTATTGCATTAAGCTTTCACGAGAGGTCAAGTCCCACTCACGCCAAGGTGCAATCACTTGCACGCCAGGCTTCAGTGCGTAGGCACCCAGTTCAAAACGGACTTGATCATTACCCTTACCCGTTGCGCCATGAGAGATCGCGTCTGCACCGGTTTCATTCGCAATTTCAATCAATCGTTTTGCGATTAAGGGCCGCGCGATAGAGGTACCTAACAAGTACTCGCCTTCATAAATTGTATTGGCACGGAACATCGGAAACACATAGTCGCGCACAAACTCTTCACGCAGATCTTCTATGTATATTTCTTTCACGCCAAGCGCTTCCGCTTTCGCACGCGCTGGCTCAACTTCTTCGCCTTGGCCTATATCAGCCGTAAACGTAACGACTTCGCAGTCGTATTCTTCCATCAACCATTTGACGATAACAGAGGTATCTAAACCACCGGAGTAAGCCAGTACGACTTTGTTTACTTTAGAAGACATTAATGAGCTCCAACAATTGATGTTCCCTCGTGAGGAAAATCAGGTCCCGAGTAAGAAAAGGCGCATATTCTACTTGTTTGGGCGCGCTGACTCAATTGCAGCGTGAAGCATTGAGGGATAATTGCATGATAAAAAAGGAACGAGGCGCTATTCACGCCCCTTAATAGACCAAACCAGAAAATAAGCTAAGCGCTAATTGATTTCACCATCAGGCGATTCATCACTCGGCATAGACAGCGTTTCGCCGCGCACTAACCTGACAGTAGTACGGCGGTTTTTCGCCTTGTTGTACTTATTGTTATTCTTGTTCACTGGATAGCGTTCGCCATGATAGCGAGTCTGTATCGTGTCTGGGTTCAGTCCCTTACCGCTCAAATAACGCGTTACCGCCTCGGCCCGCGCTTTAGATAAGCGTCGGTTATAAATACGTCGCCCCGAGTTGTCGGTGTGTCCGTCAACATACACCTCGCTCACGCTAGTATCCGCCAAGACATACAAAGCAACACGGTCAAGCTTACGCTTGTCTTCCTTCGTTAGAATCGCTTTATCAACGGTGAAGTGAACGCGAGTGCGCTCAACTTGGCGAAAATTAACGGACAACAACGAAGACAAACAGTCTTTATAGCCTTCGTAAACCTTTGGAAAGTTAATACTATTTACCTGCACACGAATACGGTCGTTACTGTGCAAAGACTTGCGTGTAAAGGTGGGAGTTCGCCCGGCCAGTAAACCTTGCATCATTGAGTTCGCACGCTTCGTTTCAACCGTTAGCGGTTTATTTCCGGTGACGACCGGCACATACCCAAGGTCCTGAATGCCGCCACCCGGCCGCCAAGAAGACGCTTCGATAACCAAGGCAGCTTCGCCCGGCGTCATTAAGTTTCGTGCCACAACGGTATGAAACTCTAGATCCTCACCCGCTTCATGGAAAAATACAGCTCTTCCATAAATTGGCACATCATGCACCAGGGTACATTCAAAAATTGAACTCGTTAAATACCACTGACTGCGATCGAGTTGAGCACTATACGTTTCCGCGCGCAGCACCCCACTGTGAAGCGCAAACAGTGCAATAAACCCTATATATCTGAAAATAATGTTAATTGATTTCATAAATAACTAAACAGGCGTTGAGTAACTTTAGGCTCTCCTGATATCTTACCCTCCTCACAAAGGCGGCAAGACATTACCGACGTCTAGGCTTTTTACATCACGAGTCATGCAAGTAACCCAGCGCCACAAGCTGATAAGGACAAAACGTGCCCCACCACAGCGATAAAAGCAAATCTCACGCCATCCAAACTAGATTCCGGGGATTTCTTCCTGTTGTCGTCGATGTTGAAACCGCCGGTTTCAACTCTCAGACCGACGCACTCCTTGAAATAGCCGCGGTTATTATTGGCGCAAAGTCCGATGGTACGCTCTATTCGAAGGAAACCGTTCACTGCAATGTCGAACCCTTTCGGGGAGCTAATCTAGAGCAGTCTGCACTAGATTTTACGGGCATTGACCCGAATAGCCCGTTTCGAAATGCGCAACCTGAGAAACTGGCACTTGACCATATTTTCACCCCCATTCGAAAAGCGATTAAAGAAACAGGCTGCACCCGTGCCATTTTAGTCGGGCACAACGCGTCATTTGATCACAACTTTGTATTCGCAGCGGCGGAACGTACTGGTATCAAACGTAATCCCTTTCATCCGTTTTCCAGTTTCGACACCGTCACCCTGTCAGCATTAGCCTTTGGTCAAACCGTGCTGGCAAAAGCCTGCGCAACGGCTGGGATGGACTTTGATGGGAAAGCAGCGCATTCGGCCAAATATGATACTGAAAAAACAGCTGAACTATTTTGCCGTATTATCAATAAATGGCAGCATTTAGGTGGCTGGCCCTTAGCCCATGACTACAGTGATCACGACGACTAAGCATTTAGAGAAACAAGTCATACACGAAAACAGATGCAAAAGTGAGTAAACGACAGACACAAAAAAGGGGCTAACGCCCCTTTTCTATTTAGATAAGTTTTCTTTATCTAACATTCAATGCATAAGCGCTAGGCTTATAGGCCTTCAGCATTTTCAGACAGATACTTAGCAACACCATCTGGAGAAGCGTCCATACCCTTGTCGCCTTTGTTCCAGCCAGCAGGGCAAACTTCACCGTGCTCTTCGTGGAATTGAAGCGCATCAACCAGACGAATCAACTCGTCCATGTTACGGCCTAGTGGCAAGTCATTCACGATTTGTGAACGCACTTGGCCTTCTTTGTCGATTAAGAACGCACCACGGAAAGCAACACCACCGTCAGACTCAACGTCGTATGCTTTACAGATATCGTGGTTCATATCAGCCGCTAGCGTGTAACCTACTTGACCAATACCACCTTCGTTTACTGGCGTATTTCTCCACGCATTGTGAGTGAAGTGAGAATCAATAGAAACACCGATCACTTCAACGCCACGTTCTTTAAAATCAGCCATACGGTGGTCAAGCGCGATCAACTCTGACGGACAAACAAAGGTGAAATCCAATGGGTAGAAGAAGATCAAACCGTACTTACCTTTAATCACTTCTGAAAGCGTCAACTCATCAACAATCTGACCATCTGCCAATACTGCTGGAACCGTAAAATCTGGGGCTTGCTTACCTACTAATACGCTCATTCTTGTTCTCCTTTGGGGATTTGACGCAGGGCACACATCGCCCTACTTATAATTTTTAATTGAATCTTGGGGGACACAAAATATCGACGCGATAGTGTATCCGTTCCGTTTAACACTCCGCTACCGCGATGCGATTGAAATTCCTAATCCTATCTATAGGCGAACACTATTAACTTCAAGGGCAAGCCTAAACAAAAAAGGCCTCTTTCGAGGCCCTTTTGATTAATCAGCGCTGATTCACTACCAGTGAATACCGCTCATGATCGCTGCAAACGCTACCTGCTCAGTCGAAACTTTTGGTTTTTCTGGAGCATTCTGCTTGCCTTGAGCTGCATCTGAGTCCGGGAACATTTTGTAACCCGTGTTCATCACAATCTCACCGACTTTTGGCACGAGAGAGTGCAAAACTGAGGCAAACGTTCCGAGTCGTGTTGCAATTCGCTTAGGTCGATGAACAATGGCTTCTGCAATTAGATCTGCCGCTTCATCCGGTGACAAGGTAGGCACAGAATCATAGAGCTTAGTAGGCCCAATCATCGGCGTACGAACCAATGGCATATTAATTGTCGTGAATGTAACGTTGCTGTCAGAAAATTCGGCCGCTGCACAGCGTGAGAAAGAATCTAAGGCTGACTTAGACGCGACATACGCTGAGAAGCGAGGAGCGTTGGTCAACACTCCAATCGATGAAATATTCACAATATGACCACGTTTACGCTCAAGCATTGACGGAGCAAAGCCCATAATTAGGCGTAATGAGCCAAAGTAGTTTAGCTGCATAGTACGCTCAAAATCGTGGAAACGATCAAACGATAAGTTAACTGATCGACGAATCGAACGGCCCGCATTGTTAACCAAATAGTCGACGTGACCATGATCGTCTAGCACTGCCTTAACGAAGACATCGCAGTCTTCCATATTGGCGAAATCGCAACGGTAAGCGTGGATATTGCCACCCGCTGCATCTAGTTCATATTTCACTTCATCCAGCGTTTCTTGCGTTCGGGCAGCGATACAGACAATAGCGCCTGCAGCACCTAGCTGTTTTGCTGTCGCTAAACCAATACCTGACGTGGCACCAGTGATAACACACACTTTTCCTGCCACCGTGCCAGCTAGTGAGCGATCTTTATGCAGATCAGGATCGAGATTTCGCTCCCAGTAATCCCAGATTGCTGGGGCGTAGCTTTCTAAACGAGGTACTTCAATACCGGAGTCTTTCAGCACACGTTCCGTCTCGCGAGAATCAAAACGCGTCGGGTAGTTAATAAATTCCATCGCTGAGTTTGGAATACCAAAGTCAGTCAACAAAGCACCCGTGATACGTTTCACTGGTGGCAAGCTCTTCAAGCCATTGCGAATCATTGGAGGTACAAAACCAAACATTCGCGAATCAATACGCATCGTCATTTTAGGGGCATGACCTGCATCAGCAAAGATATTGATGACTTCGCCGACTTTGTGCGGATCTGGATCAGTCAGGTGGAAACAACCACCATCTTCGCCCGGTGCATGTGAGATAAAATCAATCGCATCGGCGATAAAATCTACCGGAACAATATTCAAGCGACCGCCTTCGATACCGATGGTTGGCATCCATTGTGGTAATGCACCACGAACTTTCTGCAGCATTTTAAAGAAGTAGTAAGGCCCGTCGATCTTATCAATTTCGCCAGTCTTAGAATGACCGACCACCATACCTGGGCGGTATATGCGAAATGGAATTTTACATTCTTCACGCACTAACTTTTCAGATTCGTGTTTGGTCAACAAATAAGGGTTGTCGAGTTTTGTCGCTTCTTTAAACATATCTTCGCGGAAGGTGCCTTTATAAAGGCCTGCCGCAGCAATCGAGCTGACTTGATGGAAGCAACCGGCTTTCATCGCTTCGGCTGCATTGACTGCGTTTCGAGTCCCTTCAACATTTACCGCCTGTTGAATCTCTGCGCTGGCAGAGAGGTCATAGATGGCTGCCAGGTGATAGAAGTGATCGACCTTGCCCTTCAGCTTCTTCAAGTCGGCAGCTGAAATGCCTAGATTTGGTTCTGTTAACGTGCCGGTGATCGCCACAATGTCGTCTTTGCTAGCGCCCAACTTTTCAAGCAGAGCCTCATAACGCTCCATGCTCTTTTCTTGCATCAACAAATATATCGTTTCGCCTCGACCCAAAAGTTTTTCGACCAAATAACGGCCGATAAAACCGGTACCACCAGTAACAAAATAGCTCATGTATTACACCCCTATCGAATATCCGCAGGCATTCCTATTATTTAATTTTGGAAAATACCTGACGACTCATGAAATGAACGTTCCGCGTTTTTTTTATTTACTTCTAAACCGTCAAAATAAGGCAGAATGACAGCGCTTTCACTCGCCGCCCTTCAAGCAGTATAGAGTCAGAATAGTGAATGGCAATCAATCATCTTGGGACCCAAATACCAACTTGAATAATCTACCCTAGTTAAGAGGACAAAAATATAGTTCACACCGTGCTAGAGCAACAACTCTTATTTAAAGTCTCACCTAATCAAAAAAATTGAACCAAATCTCACCTTTCACTGACTAACGCTCAATTAACTTGCACCCTCGTTGCTCGCTACCAATAATGCATACCCTCTCAAAACGATCAGGAAACGATTCTGTGTATTCGATTACGACCTTAGTGCGCTTGTTCTTTGTGACCCTGATAGCCATATTGATTGGCTGCTCAGATGATACCCCCCAAGTCCAGCAAGAAGACGTGTCGGCTAACCCTGACCTGAGCACAATAATCAAAAGTCCAAATGACACGCGACACTACCGCGCCCTCGTTCTTGAGAATGAGTTAGAGGTCATGCTCATCTCGGATCCAACAAGCGACAAAGCAGCAGCGTCAATGGATGTTTACGTTGGCAGTGCGAATGACCCAGACACGCTCCCCGGCCTCGCGCACTTTTTAGAACACATGTTGTTTTTGGGAACGAGCAAATACCCTGACGCCGACGCTTATCAAAAGTTTATTAGCGAGCATGGCGGCGGACACAATGCATTTACCTCGTCAGAACACACTAACTATTTCTTTGATATCAATGCAGATCACTTAGACGCGGCACTCGACCGCTTCTCTCAACAGTTTATTGCGCCTTTATTTAATGCAGAATATGTCGGACGAGAAGTCAATGCCGTGCATTCAGAGTTCAGCTCGAAACTAAAAGATGATGGTCGACGATATTTCTCAGCGCTAAAAGCAACGCTAGACGCTAACCACCCTTATAGACGCTTTGCCGTTGGTAACTTGCAAACACTTAAGGACAGCAAGGAGCTGTCACTGCGGGATGCATTGCTAAAGTTCTACGAGCAGTATTACTCCGCCAATACCATGAAACTGGTTGTATTGGGTAAAGAGCCTCTCGATCAACTAGAAGACTGGGTAAAGAAGCGATTCACCCCGATCAAAAACCGCTCACTTAAACGTTCAGCCATCAAACAAGACTTCTTTGCTGAAGAGTTTTTACCGGCCCGTCTAGAAGTTCAATCGATCAAAGATACGCGTTCGCTAAGCATTGGTTTCCCGATTCCGTCTCCATCCGCCTACAAAGACTCGCAGCCGGTTTCGTATTTAGCCAATTTGATCGGCCATGAAGGCCAAGGTAGTTTACTGTCTGCGCTGAAAGAAGATGAGCTAGTTGACTCGCTGTCAGCCGGCAGCCAATTCGATACGCAAGAGAATGCTATTTTCATGGTCAGCATGAGCCTTACCCAAAAAGGCTGGCAATCTCAGGACGAGATATTAGAGAAACTATTTGCATATATTGCGCTGATAAAACAGAACGGCCTGAAGAAAATCTACTTCGATGAGCAGAAAAAGATGCTAGAGATAGGGTTTGGCTATCAAGAAAAGTCAGATCCCGCCCACTATGTGCGTGCCCTCTCGGGAGCATTGCAAGACACTCCCCCAGAACAGGTGCTGTTCGAACCCTATAACTTGACAAGCTTTGATGAAGAGCTTTATACCGGCTATCTAAACAACCTTCGTCCTGACAATATGCTGGTCTCAGCTAAAGCGAAGTCCATCAAGGGCACGCACAAAACAGAATGGTATGAGGCGCCCTACTCGATTAACAAAATAGACGAGAAACTCGTCGAGCAGCTATCAACGCCCAAAGCAGATGCGCGTCTAGCCCTGCCTGCGCCAAACAAATTTATTCCGGAAAACACTAAGTTGTTAGAGAGTATCGCTGAGGCGGTGCCATCGCAGATCCTTAATTCTAAAGGGCTTGAAATCTGGCATGCCACAGATACCAGTTTCGGAACCCCTAAGGCCAACCTGTTTGTTACCCTGCGATCGCCCGAAGCCATGCTAAGTGCCGATACTCTGATTCAAACTGAAATCATGGTATCTCTCTTGAAAGACGCACTAAACGAATTCAGCTACCCTGCTTATCTCGCAGGCTTAAACTATGAATTGTACAATCATGTTCGCGGCATCACGCTCAAAATTAGTGGCTACAACGACAAGCAACCCATACTACTAGAAAGCATATTATCGACACTCAAGCAGGCCGAGCTGAAGCAAGAGCGTTTCGGAATCGTTAAAGAGCGCATGCAGCGCGCCATCGACAATGAGAAAAAGAAAAAGCCCTTTGAACAGGCGATTGCGGCGAGCCAACGCACCTTATTATCACCATCGTGGTCACCAGATGAGCGCCTCATCGCCGTCAACAAAGCGACTCTCGCCGCTACTGAATCGTTTCGAGAGCGGTTTTTCAAAACCTTAGATATCGCTATTCTCAGTCATGGTAATGTGAACCAAAAACAAAGCGCGGCGCTTGGTCAACAAATACAAGACGCATTGCTGACGAACATCAAATCTGAAAAAGTTGAGCGTCCTCAAGTACTGAATATTGGCGCATCAAGCCCCTTATTCGCACCGGTTACGGTCGAACACCCCGACACAGGTTTTGTCTACTTATTGCAGGGCAACAGCCGCGATACTGCTGAAAAAGCTCGCTTCATGCTTTTATCGCAAATTCTTTCGTCCGATTATTACGGCCAAATCAGGACTGAGAAACAACTAGGATATGTGGTTTTCGCCACCTATTACCCTGCATTGGAGGCGCCCGGCATGGCTTTTATTGTGCAGTCACCCAAAGTTAACGGCGACACCTTAGCGCAAGAGACGGATACGTTTCTTGCCGCGGAAGCACAAACTATTAACACCATGGAAAGCGACGCGCTTGAGCGCTTTAAAGCCTCCTTAGTCAGTCGCTTGAGTGAGCAAGACAATAATCTCTATCAGCGCTCCGGTCGTTACTGGAGAGAAATTGATCGAGGCAACAACGCGTTCGACACCCGAGAACAACTGATTAAACAAATTACCGCCATTGACCATGCAGCACTCAAAAGTTTCTATACGAGCCTACTCGAAAATAAAGGCAACAGGCTGCTGGTCTATACCACCGCGGCTACAGAAACGGAGGCAGCCAAAACGCCAGAAGGCTTTACCTCCCCCGCGGCAATACCAGAGCAACAACGCGAGTTTTTCCCGCACTACTAGGCACAGCAATCGATGGCCCGCAACACGAAAAACGCGGGCCATTTTTTTTGCACTGCATTTTCCTTAACATCAGCCGATACAAGTTGCACAGCTGTAAGGGATATATAATCGATAATGCTAAAAACAAACCGAACACCACAACCCCCCCTGACGAAGTGTTTCCTGTACTTCTGCACCTTTTTTATCGTTTCACTTTTGAGCGTTAGCACTTTCGCGGGCGACACCTATGTCACCAGCGCCGACAACAATGATAACGACGGCAACGGTATTGCCGACAATGACATGGGCCTCGAAATTTCAAATGGTGACGGCATTCATCCCGTTGAATTTGATATATTCGTTAGCGGCGCTTTACCCAGCACCAGCGCCATTCTCAGTATTAATGCCTTCGACGTCGATGAAGAAAGCGGCGAGAACAGCTCCGTATTCCTGAATAGTAATCTAGTCGGCACCATGGGCGGCCAAGACAACCAAACCACTACCTCTGCCTTTGTCGTCGATACGGGCGACGTGCTAGCAGGCGCAAACTTGGTCGAAATCAGCGCGCCCGGCGGCCGCACTCTCACCATTAATCTCGGGCAGCTATTAATCGATGGAGGGTCCGAGGAGCATGCAGACCTGAACGATTTAGACATTACGAACTATGCAGTCGCTGGCACCACCGTCACCATGGACGCCACCATTGACTTTGATATCACTACGACCGGTAGTTTTCGCATTGAAGTTGGCATTATTGATTCCAATGCCAACAACGTTTCAAGCCTAATACAAGATGTCGCCGCGAACGCCGGCGATAGTTTTGTGCGCACCTATAACCCGGTCTATACCAATACCAACGCCGGAGGTATCTATACGCTACAAGCGCATTTATTCTATGACGATGGCGGCACGTATGTGCAACAGAACTATCTCGAGTACCCGTTCCTGCATGTACAAAATGTAGGGCCAAACCTACCTGCTGCAACGGGCTTTTCAACCATCTCCAGCGCTAGCCCATCCATTCTTGCTGACGGCAGCACCTCGACTCTTATCACCTTACAAGGGATAGATGTCGGCTCAAACAACACCGCTGTCAGTGGGCAAACCGTTGTGCTTTCGACCGATTTCGGCTCGATAACCAGCACCACAGACCAGTTAAATGGCACTTACACCGCGGTTTTATTTGCCCCTACCACCGCGGGAACCGCCACCGTCAGCGCAACCATTGATGGTAATAACGTCACTGACACCGCCACGGTTCAATTCGTGCCAGGCACAGCCAACACCGGCACGACCACCATCACGCCAGCGGATTCATCCCTAGTCGCAAATGGCATCGCCAATACCCTCGTGACAGTTCAAACGGTCGACGTAAATGGAAACGCTCTCATCACTGGCGGCGACATTGTTGTTCTGTCGTCTACCAATGGAACGCTCACTGGGGTCACTGACCTAGGCGATGGACGGTATACGGCAACGCTAACCGCGCCAATTACGCTCGGTAGCGCGACGATTACCGGCACCTTGAATGGCTTTTCGATCGTCGACAATGCCGTCGTCAATTTCGTTGTTGGGACCGCCGATGCGGCCAATACAACACTCTCTGCCAACCTTCCTACCATCATTGCCGATGCCGCAACCGTCAGCACGCTGACCATCCAAACATTCGACGCCAATGGCAATATTTTGATTACCGGCGGCGATACCGTAGTGTTAAATGCGACATCTGGCTCGCTAAGCAGCGTCACCGACAATCTAGACGGCAGCTACACCGCGACCCTGCAATCCACCAGTTCAGCCAGCTCAGCCACGATCAGCGGTACCCTTAACTCCGTTGCGATGAGCGATACCGAGATGGTTTCATTTGTAACGCGACCGACTGTCACCAGCCAATTATCTAATTTGGCTACCCCAACAATTACCGGCACCGTTAGCCTATTTGCAGGCGCCACATTCACGGTTCAAGTTGGCGGGCAACTCTATACCAACGGGGATGGTAATCTTAGTAATAGCGGCTCAGCTTGGTCGTTAACAATCCCCAACGTAAATGCATTATTGGAAGGTAGTTATTCTGTGACCGCCACCATTACCGACAGTGCAGCTCAATCTTCTTCCGATACCACCGCGTCAGAGCTTGAAATCGATCTCACGACGCCTACACTAACTTTCGCCAGCCTCCCCTCGCCTGGCAGCACCAATGTACCCAACTATGTCGTATCAGGTTCCTGCAGTGAAATCGGTGCCACCATCGACCTGAGTGTTACCGACACATCAACAGCAAGCGAAACAGCTACCGGCTTATCATGTACCGATAACGGTAGTGGCAGCGGTATATTCAGCGCGACCTTCGACCTTAGCACCTTGCTTGATAGCGTCCTCACCATTCAAGGCGATATTGAAGACGACGCCACCAATCAAAGCACCAGCTTTTTATTGGTCACAAAAAACGCATGTATACCTGACGACACGGTTGCTATCTGCGACACCGATCTAGATGGCATCCCCAATGGGATAGAGCTCGCGGCAGGCACCTCTCCCCTGCTTAATGACTCAGATAGTGACGGCATTCCAGACAATGTTGAGCTCGGTTCAGACCCAAGTAATCCAGCTGATTTTGACCGCGACGGCCTGATTGATGCGCTAGATAACGACTCAGATAACGACCTAATCCCCGATGCAGCCGAAGCGGGTCTTTCTCCCGCAAACCCGAGAGATACCGATGGAGACGGGATTGTCGACTATCTCGACCGAGACTCTGACAATGACGACATCCCGGACGCACTTGAGTATGCCGTGATCGATATCGACCCCGATTTGGACGGCGCGGCCAACTACATTGATTTAGACAGTGATGGCGATGGCATACCAGACACACTGGAAAACGGATTCACTCTGCATAGCGACGCAGACAATGACCAAATCGATGACGCATTTGATTTTGACTTAATCGCAGACGCCGACATGCTCGATGCCCGTACTGACGGTATTGCCGACGATGCCTCACTGCTCGACACCGACAACGACAATCAATATGACCCCTACGATCGTGACGCCGACAATGACGGCATGTCAGACACTATTGAATCTGCTCTCGACATAGCGCTCGACGGAGACGCGGATGGCATCATCGATTATTTCGACAAAGATGCCAGCGGCGGGCCAGACAACAATAGTGATGGCGTTGACGACCTAGTCTCGATTCTCGATAGCGACAATGATGGCGCTGACAACTACGTAGATTTAGACAGCGACAACGACAGTCAGAGCGACGTTTGGGAAGCGCCGGGCGCCGATACATCGCCTGAAGACAGTATCATTGATAACGCGTCAACCGCCCAAGGAAGCATCCTGATTCCAGCCGATAGCGATGGCGACGGCATTGCCGACTATCTGGACATTGAAAGTAACAACGCACTCAACAACCTAATTGGCCCCTTTGATATCGCCGCCAATACCGATGCATTAACACTCGATGCTAACAATGACGGCATCGTAGATGACGATACCGACACGGATGGCGACGGTATTCCCGATACGGTGGATGAATCGCGTTTTCGTTTTGGTTCAGCTTTAGACCCCGACGCAGACGGGTTTCATAACAAGTTGGATCTAGACGACGACAATGACGGCATTCTAGACACAGAGGAGTCCGAGGGAACCATCGATACAGATGGCGATACCTGGGCTGATAGCGAAGATCTAGACAGCGACAACGATGGCTTAGCCGATGTCATTGAAAGCGGCGCGGACGTTCTTGATGCCAACAACGATGGTTTTATTGACTCCCTTACTGATGCAAACAATGACGGCCTTCATGATGGCATTGCGCTAACCAGTAGGCCACGCAATACCGATGGTGATTCGCGCGCAGACTTTAGAGATCTTGATGCAGACGGAGACGATCTGTTCGACCTGTTTGAGGCGGTCGCGCCTGGCACCTATTCCAGTGTGGTCGACATGGACAACGACGGCCGCGTTGACCTCCTCAGTGCAAGTCTAGGCAGACCTACTAGCATGTTTTCTGGCGTCGACTCTGACGCCGATGGCAGCCCGGATCACGCCGACCCAGACTCAGATAACGACGGCTATGACGACGGCCAAGAAAACGGTGACTTCAACAACGACGGCATTAACGATCGAGTTCAGCAAGCAACCGATAAAATCGATACCGTGATATCGGGTGCAGGCGCCTTGCCTCCGTGGTTACTCATGCTGATACTTGCCACCGGCGCATTATTTAGAGCAAAACGCACTGCCCGCAGTAGTTTGCAGAGTGCGCTGTTAGCTGTCGTATTCATCAGTGCTGTTAGCACGCCAGAAGCCTCCGCAGACAGCCGCCGTTGCGCCCAAACACTTCAATCTACCTATGGCTCTTACTTCAACGGTTGCGGCTTTGTGTCATTCGGACTAGGCATGAGTAAAGTTGAACCCGAAGGCACTAATAGTGGTTGGACGACCGATAGCAGCACCAGCTATGCGGCGCTAACCAGTATTGGCTGGCACATGACCCCCCATACCTTTGTCGAGCTAGGCTACGCCTATTTGGGTGAAGCGGAACTGGGCAACGCAAGTCCCGTTCTAGACCAAGAAGTCGATGCGGCGATCAGTTACAAGGCGCCCTTTCTCATGGCCGGGTACTGGTTAAGATCTGAAGCAAAGCCTTTCAATGCCTTCGTTAAACTCGGTGCGGCAAAGACCACCTCGTCTGCTAATGACTCACGTATCAACGTAGAAGAACAATCGACAACCACATTCGCGCTCGGCGCTGGCGTGCAATACCGCTTTTCTGACAGCCCTTGGTATACCAATTTCGAATACAACAGTTTCGCCAAAGATGCCGCGAGCTTCGGTTTTCATATTGGTCGCTACTTTGGCGGCAGTACACCACCCAAATTGAACCCTACCCCCGGCAAAAAGCGCTTCGAAAATAGGTACTCTCAACCCGTCGACATGGATACGCGCTTTAACGACGACGATGGCGACTCCATCACTAACGACCTAGACCAATGTCCGCACACCATTAAAGGTGCCAAGGTCAATCAAGTAGGTTGCTGTAGTGAAGAAAATGGCTGTGAAGTGCTCTTTCAGGACAAAGAGTCGCCCTAGCATTTGCCATTCATTAAAAGCGAAAGTTAAGGGCTTAGCCGAAAAACTCTTTGAGGTGATTATCCATAACAAAAAAGACGACATGGCACGCCACTTAGCTCGATAAAAAGCATAAAAGAGAGCGACGATAACCCCGAATATAAGCGCCTCCGAACTACTAGCCTCACCCCCTCTATATTTGTTGCTAAGCGAGCATCACCTAACTCGCTTAGCATCCAGTGATAGCGTGTCGTAGGATTTAAAAACAAGCATCACCAGTGACGCAAAAAACAAAGTAGTCGAGGGGTAAAACGTCACTTTGGAGCTGTCGACCAAGTAAAGACCGTATGGGTCAAGAATGTAAGGCGCAATCGCAATCAGTCCAGCAAAATAAACGAGAGCTTGCACTGGATAAACCAGCTTACGAAAAAGTCCTAAGATAACCAATACGCCTAAAGCTACCTGAATCGCACCAAGCCCATAATTAATGACCTCCGCATTCAACATACCGCTATAGTATTTGTTAGAAACACTCATCGCCTTTTCTGGCGACATCAATTTAATCAGCCCCCAAATAGCTAGATAAGATCCAATCGAAAAACGAAGTAGTAACAACACAACGGCTTGCATGCATAGCCCTCAAAGACTGAATTTCAAGAGCTAACATAGATATGGAGCCTTCGAGAAAGTTCACTGACATCGTGTATTTTCCCTCAGGCATCTGCCCTATTCTTAACCTATTACGGCAAGCTATCGTCGAGCGCTAAAGTGCGAGCATACTTAGAGGCCTTAGTATCATTGGTCGGGCTCGCCTCTAATAACAATCTAAAATAAACAGGATCAATGGTACGATAAGCCCATGCATTAACGACTAACTAACGAGCCATGAAAGATTGTAACCAATGCGGTAAATGCTGTATTAAATACGGTGGCGGAGACCTTGCGGCAACCCAAGAAGAGATTGATCTTTGGGAGATATTTAACCCTAGTATCTTTAGGTTCGTTAAAAACAACGAAATATGGTTTGATCCTGAGTCGGGCTTACGACTAAAAAGATGCCCATTTCTAGAAATCGAACCCAAAAAACACGCTAAGGCTCAAGATAGATACACCTGTAGTATTTACCTAGATAGACCCGAAGACTGCCGTCAATACCCAAGTCTGGTTCCTGAAATGATTAGAGATGAATGTGAAATGATCGAATTAATAGACTTAGAAAATCCAACTAAATCTCAAGCTAAATTAGATTCCCTGATGAACCGATAAGCGATGCGCGTCCCTGCCATAGGTCGAGTCTACGGCTGCATACCACACCGCCATTTAAGTTAATTGAGCCCGTCCCAATAACGACGACTTCAACAAAGCATAGGTAGCAATCATGAGCACTGCGAATACATCTTCAAGCGCAATACCTGCCGACAGTCTGAATGCTCTCAGTGCTGAACAAATCGTATCGAAAATCAAGGCGCAGGCGTTTTCTTGTCAAGATCTATTGGCCTATTACGAAGCACAGTACCAAAAACATAACTCGCGAATAAACGCCATTGTTGCTACCAATTTTGATGAAGCAAGAAAGCGCTCAATTGCAGCAGACGAAGCACTGAAAAATGGCGAAGATTGGGGGCGTCTGCATGGCCTACCGATGACCATAAAAGACTGCTTTGAAGTCGTCGATATGCCGACCACTGCGGGCAATCCTATCTATAAAGAGCACTACCCCACTCAAAATGCCGAGGCCGTTCAACTCTTAATAAATGCAGGTGCCGTTGTCTTCGGAAAAACCAATGTGCCCTTGAATGCTGGCGACATCCAGAGTTTCAATGATATCTACGGCACCACCAACAACCCTTGGGACATCAGTAAAACACCCGGTGGCTCCTCTGGCGGTGCCGCCGCTGCGCTTGTTGCAGGCCTAAGTCCAATCGAGCTGGGCAGCGATATCGGCGGATCTATTCGAACACCGAGTCACTGGTGCGGTGTATTTGGGCACAAGCCTAGCCACGGCATCGTGCCGCTGAAAGGTCATATCCCTGACGCGCCGGGTACACTGGCCATGCCCGACCTGGGCGTTGCCGGACCGTTAGCCAAAACACCTGAAGACCTCAGTATATTGTTCGATATACTCACCACCCCTAACGAACCGGTCAGCGACGGCTGGGCGCTCACGCTTAATGCCAGTTCGAAGCAATCCCTCAGTGACTACAAAATACTTGCATGGTTTGACGACCCTGCCGCCCCAGTTGAAAAGGAATTGCGACAGCGCTATCAGACGCTAGTTGAAACGCTCAAAGACAAAGGAGCCCACGTTGATGAAGGTTCACCTGCGAATCTGGCACTAGTTGATTTTTATGTGCCGTACTTAAAGCTTCTGGGAGGCGAGATCGCCACGTCGATGTCGACGCAAGAGCGTATCAAGGCAATGTTACTCGTGCCTCTGCTTAGTGTGATTGGGCGTGTTATAGGATTCCCCGCAACGTTTATGAACACCCTAAAATCGCTGCGCCAAACCCATCGATCTTGGAAGAAAACCAACGAAGAACGTCTTCGACTAGCGGCGCGCCTGCAAAGCACCTTTGACGAATACGATATTATTCTAATGCCAGTGGTCCCCACAACGGCGATTCCACATAACCAAAAAGATGACATACCACTAAGAAAGATAAGAGTGAATGGCGAAACACGAAACTATACCGAGCTGTTCCCCTGGATTTCCGTTGCCACCATACTCGGGCTCCCAGCGACTTCCGCCCCCCTTGCCGTCACCGAAGAGGGTATGCCAATGAATGTTCAGATTGTGAGCCGAAAATTTAAGGACAAAGAGACACTACAGTTCGCCACTTTATTACACAAACTCGTCGGGACCATCGCGCCTTAGGAGCTAAAGCTAAAAAGGGGGAAAAGTTAAAGGGCTTTGACCCCTTTAATCGGAGCCTAGCCATCAAAATAATAGATTGCGCCTACGACAGTTAACTGAATGAAAGTCGCCACCCAAAAATACAATCCACCGAGCAGTACCTTTACTGCTAGGCTTTCAGCACTTTTTTGGCGAATGGTGCAGACGTACGCTACTACCAGCGAGACAATCGTCCCAAGTATGAAATACGTTGTCCACGGCGTTTTTTCTGGAGCGGCTAGCACTAGTGGACTAATCAGCATAAGTGCCATTGTTAGCGCTAGTTTTTGAGAGTTTTCAAACTTTAATATCACGATTAGACCTTGTCGATAATTAGCTGCTCGGAGAGTCTTGCAAGTAGGAAATTAAAGGGCTTTGCCCCCTTTACGCAGTTGTTTTCTGTGCTTTACTGACCATTTTCAGTCGGTTCTCGCACAGCATCATGAGACCATGTGAGTGGCAAAAGAAGCGTATCAGCGGCTGCACTTAATATTAAGTCAGGCAACAGAAATAAACCAAAAACGTTACCACCACTAGAACCATCTTGAAACGACCAATTGAATTTTGTGCCGCTATAAACCCTAGAATGGACTAGCTCTGCTTCATCCGAAGACAGCTCGTCGACTGTATACGCTACATGAGTGACAAGCGTGCTACACCCACTTAACAAAATAAAAACGGATAGCCTGAAAAAACGCTTTATCATCCTGATTGGCAATCCCTATTTACACATAACGCCAAGCTTACGGGTGGAATAATTTGGCACGGTTTTTTTGCGTGTTTTTGCAAAAGCCGTGACAGATTATGGAAGCCGGTAGAGCGCCTTGTCAGTTGTTTTTTTAGTAAGCAGTAAATGTTTTATTTATTACTTGCTCGCCTTCGACCAAAACTTTAAATTGCCACTGCCCTTTAACAGCTTCCCACTCATGCTCAATAAACCAAGAAAACATGTCAACACCAACTGGAACGCCATCCGGGCAATTACCTACTTGATAAGTTCTTGAGTAATCGGTTGTTACTTCGCCATCTGGTTGCGTCATCGGAGGATGAACTAATACTCGTGTTTCTTGGAAGCACGTATCTTCGCTAGGCGGAACAACCGCATACTCTACTCCAAAGCTCATGCCTACTTTTATAGGCAACTCTGAAACCTCTTTAACTATTTTGAAATCATTACAAGTCTGTATTTCAGCCTGATGATCACCGTGTTGTCCATCGTCTATACAGTCCGACGCTTCAAAGATTCCTGCTTTCCATGCTATTTGTATACTTTGATGTAGGTTGCTATTTGTTAAACCCATTAAAAATACAACAGACATCAATACAACTAAAAGTTTCATATTCCCTCTATACAACTAACATTTGAATATACGACCTAAGGTCGCTTTTACTAAGTCGCCTATCCTTTTCACCCTGGATTGCCACTTCCGTTTATTTAGTATGCTTTTCAACACTTTAATCAGACAATAGCAACTTAACCTAAAAGGAAATGCGACCTATGTCGTATATCCTGCTTGCGCAGGCTTCAATAAGTTACTGATTTTTAAAGCATAATACACCGTCAATTGGATACCAAAGAAATATAATCTATCGGGGACAGACCACGTTTTCCGGTAAGATCAAGAAAATAAAACGTGGTCTGTCCCCAGTTGTTCCTCCCCTTTATTTAGTATGCTTTTCAACACCTTAAACAAACAATAGCAACTTAACCTAAAAGGAAGTGCGACCTATGTCGTATATCCCGTTCAGGCCACCCTCAATAAGTTACTGATTTTTATAACATAATACAGCGCCAATTGGATACCCAAGAAATAAGCGACATGAGGTCGCTATTTGAGGTGAGTTAAGGACGCTATCGTAGTCTTCTTGATGTTTAAAAGTGAGCCTTAACAAACGAATCACTTTCCCGGTAAATCCTGATGATCGCCCACCTGCGCATGCGCGCTCACATACACACTCTATTGCCCGCGCCATGCTAGAATGCCGCGCAACCAAATCCACAACACTAAATCGAACACACTATGGCCCCACGGACAATCTTAGGCACAGCGAAAATTCCCAACGATGGTGGTGAATTGGAGTTAACCCAACGCGATAATGAATTTTCGATTCACCTTAAAGGCTTGCGTGGTGAGTTGATGAATAGTCGAATGCATAGCTCCGAACTCGCATTGGCAGAGTTAGGCTGTGCGGGCCTTAAGAAGACTGAAGACGCTAAAGTATTGGTCGGCGGAATGGGGATGGGCTTCACGCTGGCCGCGGCGCTAAAAGCAACATCGCAAAGCGCTCAAGTAGTGGTAGCTGAGTTGGTACCGGAGGTCATTGAATGGAACAAGGGGCCGTTAGGCGAATGTGCAGGCAGGCCGCTCAACGACCCTCGAACAAAGGTAGCTTTAGGCGATGTCGCAGCTCTCTTTAAGGCACAAAAGGCGACTTATCATGCCGTCTTGTTAGACGTCGACAACGGTCCTGAGGGTTTTACACACTTAGACAACGACAGCCTCTATTCAGACGACAGCTTGCAAGCGATACGACAAACACTTTTTCCAAACGGCATGTTGGCGATATGGTCTGCGTGGAGCGATCCGAAATTTATCAAGCAGCTGAAGAAAGCGCATTTTAAAGTGCAAACACAAACCGTTAGAGCGCATAAGGGCAAAGGTAGTCGTCACACTATCTATTTGGCCAAAAAGATTTAGGGCCTCTGGCAGTTTATTGAAGACGTAACGCTCGCCGTTGGATGGCTGTCACTCAACCCTATATCCCTAAAAAATCAGTACCAATCAATAAGCCTAACGAAGAAACCTATTGATTGGTGCTAGCGTACATATGCGCCCTAGCGATTCTCGCGCGCGTCAATGAGTTTTTCGACCACAGACGGGTCTGCCAAGGTAGAAATATCACCGAGACTGTCGTGCTCATTCGCTGCAATTTTGCGAAGAATTCGGCGCATGATTTTTCCTGAACGCGTTTTCGGCAAACCCGGTGCAAACTGAATTAAATCGGGGCTTGCTATCGGTCCAATCTCATTGCGCACCCAAGACTTGAGCGTTTGTTTAAGTGCATCGTCGGCCACCACATCATGGTCATGCATCAGGGAAACATAGACATAAATCCCCTGCCCCTTGATGTCGTGCGGATAACCTACCACCGCGGCCTCCGCCACATCAGGGTGCGCAACGAGTGCACTTTCTATTTCGGCTGTGCCCATTCTGTGGCCCGAAACGTTTAGCACGTCGTCGACGCGTCCGGTAATCCAGTAGTAGCCGTCTTTGTCTCGACGCGCGCCGTCTCCGGTAAAGTACATGCCGTCGTAGGTGGAAAAATAGGTTTGAATAAAGCGCGGATGGTCGCCATATACGGTGCGCATTTGACCAGGCCAACTGTCTAAAATAACGAGATTACCTTCGGCTTCGCCTTCGAGTAAATTACCCTCGTTATCAACCAGCGCTGGCTTCACGCCAAAGAAAGGCCGCGTGGCAGAACCCGGTTTTAGAGCGGTCGCGCCGGGTAGTGGAGAAATCAGCACGCCACCCGTTTCAGTCTGCCACCAGGTGTCCACAATGGGGCAGCGCTCGCCGCCCACGACTCGATAGTACCAATCCCATGCTTCTGGATTAATCGGCTCGCCTACCGAACCAAGCAATCTCAAACTGTCGCGCGAGTATTTCTCAACATGCGCGTCACCTTCCGCCATTAACGCTCTTATTGCTGTTGGCGCGGTATAGAACACGTTAACTTGATGGGTTTCTATCACCTGCCAAAAGCGCGACACATCAGGGTAATTGGGAACGCCCTCAAAAAGGACTGATACCGCGCCGTTACATAAGGGGCCATACAATATGTAACTGTGTCCGGTAATCCAGCCAAAGTCTGCGGTACACCAATAAACGTCGCCCTCTTGATAGTCAAAAACAGATTCGTGCGTCAGCGAGGCATAAACAAGATAGCCGCCCGTTGTGTGCAGCACGCCTTTTGGGGTGCCGGTAGAACCGGAGGTATACAGCATGAACAAAGGGTCTTCGGCATTCATCCGCTCTGGAGGACACTCGCTAGACGCCTCGGCCATCGCCTCATGAAACCAAATATCCCGCCCGGCCTTAAATGGTACGTCCGCACCTGTGCGCTGCAAGACAAACACATTGACCACAAGGTCTGACGCCGCACCGTCTAAAGCGCGCTCAACGTTTTCTTTTAAGGGAATTGTCTTACCACCACGCACACCTTGGTCCGCCGTGATGATCCATTTCGATTTCCCATCGATCACACGCGCCGCTAGCGCTTCAGGAGAAAACCCTCCGAACACAACCGAATGCACCGCGCCAATACGTGCGCACGCCAGCATCGCAACCGCGGTCTCGGGAACCATTGGCATATACAGCGTCACTATATCGCCCTTCTTTACCCCTTGCGTCTTAAGCACATTCGCAAACCGACAGGTTTGTTCATACAACGTACGATACGAAATATTAACGGCTTCGCCCGGCTCATCGCCTTCATAAATTATGGCTGTTTGTTCGCCCCGCTCTGCTAAGTGTCGATCCAAACAATTGACTGACGCATTGAGCTCACCGTCTTCAAACCATCGAATATGCAGGTCCTCGGAGGCGTACGACACATCTTTGACCTTCTGATATGGCTTCATCCAGTCGATACGTTTGCCTTGCTCAGCCCAAAACGCTTCAGGCTGATCGATCGACTGTTGATATAGACGCTGGTAATCGCTGTCGGTAATTTTTGTGCGTGCTAACGCCGCTGGCTTGACCGGATAAATTTTTTCATCAGACATGATTGCACCCTATTTTCTTTATTCGTATTGGAGGCTTACAGAAAGAAACGACTAGAAAAGCATTGTGATTGAGGCTCGCGAGAACATCAACCACTGCTCAGAAAAGGTAAGTATTTACATTACTCGCTAGAGGTATCAACCAGCGATGCATACTTAATAGACTCAAGTAGGTTTTCCAACGGCACCTTATCAGAGGCGCCACGAATCGCATCAGCGAGGCTGGTTTGGCAGCCGAAGCCGTTTTCGTCATATCGCTCTGGAGGAGCAGTGGATACTTCTATTGACTCATCCGCCTCAGACAGCGCACCTAAACGAAGCGCTTCAGAACGCAGCATCATACGCTGTTCGTCATTCAGCATTTCAGGCTGAAGCAAAGAAAACAAGCCATGCATCACATCATGCGCGGCCGCACCTAATCGCTCGCCATATCCAAAAATACAGCTAGATAAAAGCGTTGTAACTTGCTCTGGCGTTGTATTCGGGTCGGCAATGAACTGGCTCATTTTGACACGTAAATCGATCCAGTTATTCTCAGAGTCAGCACTCAAAGGCTGAGAAGGGTCTTGCGAATGAGAGTCCGCAGCACCGCTAAGCTGAGTGCGCCTGACTTGTTCTGCGAGCTGTTTAAGCTTTTCTTTCTCTTGTTGCTGCTTTTGTACTTGGCTTTCCTCGGCTTTCTCCGAAGGTACAGAAAAATGCTGCCCGTTCATGTCGACCACTTTACCTGAACCAGCGTCAGGTGAAGTGGTCGCAGAGGACTCCGTTGTTTCCTGTCGAAGCGTATCAATACTTTGCGTAGGCTGAGGCGACTGCTCTGCAGGTGATTCGACGATTGGCTCTGCTTGTCGGCGGATAGCATAGGCCTCCACCAGTTTTTGCCAATAGGAACTAAACGCTAGCTTGGGGACACCGGGGCGACTAAATATTTCATCAACGCGATCAGCCAAACGATAAAAACTACGAGCGGACGGGTCATTGCGCGGAAACAACGCAACCGGCCGCTGCAGCGTCACAGCCGTACGCATACTTTCGTCCATCCAAACCGAGCCGAGATATTCTGCTTTCAAGCTTAGATACTTATCTAAGGCATTACTGAAACGACGAAATACCTTTTCAGCTTGGGAAGAGTTCGCAGACATATTGACGATCACTTGAACCTTGCGTCGATAGCCTCTTCGTTTCAGTACTTTGACGAGAGAAAACGCATCGGTAAGAGAAGTCGGTTCAGGTGTCACGACTATGACAGCTACTTGGGACGCAGCGATAAAGTGCAGCACCGTTGGCGAAATACCTGCCGCCGTATCGACCACCATATAATCATAATGCGGTTCGATCGCTTGAATTGAGCTGACCAAACGTTGTTGCTGCCCGACATCCAATTCAACACATTGTGCAAAGCCTGACGCGCCAGGCACAATCTGAATACCTTCAGGGCCTTCGATCACAATGTCTTGTATCGACTTTTCGCCCGTAAACAGATGCTCCAAGGTATAAGCCGGATGCAAGCCAAGCATAATATTAATGTTAGCGAGGCCAGTATCGGCGTCGAACAAGCAAACTTTCGATCCGTTGCGAGATAAAGCAATAGAAAGATTGACCGATATGCTCGTTTTGCCAACACCGCCTTTCCCGCCCGTGATAGCAATAACTCTAGGTATTTTCTTGGTAGAATTTTCTTTATTAACAGTCAAAAAAGACATGTAAGGGTCACTACTCGGTATCAATAATTATCGCTATCTTAAGAAAGCTCAGACTTTCTTGGCAGCATTTCGTCCTGAAATGATTCACCAATATGCCTTAAGCCTTCACGTTAAGCCGCCCTGCCATGCAGAATTGCCCAGATAATGCGTTGCCCACTCTTTTGCGATGGGATATGAAATGGATTTTATAGCGAATCGCTAATCTAAAAAACCCATGCCAAGCCTGCCTAGATCACTTTATAACCAAATTGTCACCCAAACTTCTCAAGAATCACTTAAAATAAACCCAATAAACCTTTAATTTTTAAAGACAATTGTCTAAGCTCAATTCAAAGCATTTATTTTATTTTTTTTATGTCATACAACCAAACAGACATTTTGGCGGATCTTAAGGTCCACCGACTACCCTCCTTGCCGCATGTTTTAGTGGACATGCTGCATGCCTGTCAGGGTAATAAAGTATCGTTCCAAGAATTATCCTCGATCATCAGCCGGGATGCGGCGATTGCGTCACGCGTTGTGCTGCTCGCTAACTCTTCGTTCTTTAGTAGAGGAACGAAAATAAATAGCCTAGAGCGAGCGCTGCTCGTTTTAGGGACAGACACCATCAAGACCATCGTGATTACGGCGTCTATTCAGCAATTCTTCTCTGGCTTTAATACGGGACACACGGAGTACCTCAAGTCTTTCTGGAAGCGTTCATTGTCATGCGCGCTAATGGCCAAGTCACTTGCGATACTCACTAGTTACCCTAACCCAGATGAAGCCTACCTGACCGGATTGATGCATAACATTGGCGAACTCGTACTCGAGACCAATTATTCAGATGACTTTAATACGCTCTTGCAACAATGCCCGCAAGAACAAGAACGCTGCGTGCGCGAAAAGCAAAAGTTTTCTGTGAATCATGCCGATGTTGGCGCGTGGTTAGTTAAAGAATGGGGTCTAAACGATTTGATGGCCGATGCCATTGAGTTTCACCATGCGGCAAACAGCACCGTTCGTGATGCGCATCATTTGGTTAAAATAATTTACCTAGCGAGCAAACTTAGCTCTGCCGATCCAGAGGCGATGCAAAGCAACTTCGATTGTGCTGAGCAACTGTTCGAGCTCAATGCCTCACTCGTCAGCGAAATCATTAGCAAGATCAGCTCTGAAGTAATCTCGATTGCCCGCTCACTGGGCATCAAGCTGGATCCTGATTTAGAAAATGGTGAAAATAGCGCCGAGGCCGACGAGCACAAGCAAGTTGAGCTGGCCAAGCAGATACGAAATATTGGCTTACTTCAGACCGCAGCGGCCGAACTAAACAGGGCCAGCTCTAAGCAAGAACTCGGACGCTCGTTTCAAAGCACGTTAGAACTTCTCTTTGGATATTCCCATAGCGCCGTATTTTGGTATGAAGAAGAAACCAACGAGCTCAGCTTTATTATGCCCGAGCACCCTGACAGTGTGCCGATCAAATTTAAATTAGAAGAAGAACGCAGCATTGTTGCGAAAGCTGCCATACAGCGTGAAATCATATGCTCTGTTGAGGAAAGCGCAGCGCTAGACGAACTGCCTGTGGTTGATCAACAGATTATTCGCGTCGTCAGAGCGCAAGGTATTATTTGTATTCCGATTTATTGTGACGACAAGCTGTTTTGTGTGCTCGCCGCCGGCAATGATGAAGGTCTGGTCAATAGGGTTGGCCAACACAATTTGCTGCGCTATTTCGCCGAAGAAATAGCCCTGACTTGCGAAAAAACGCTTAGCCAAATAAGCCGCAATGAAAACAATCTAAATGTGAATGAGCTTACCTTGCGAGTCGGTGAGCTCGTGCACGAGGCCAACAACCCCTTAAATATAATTAACAACTATCTCGCCACGCTTGCACATAAACTAGGCGATCACGAAGATATTCAAGAAGAACTCAAGATTTTAAAAGAAGAAGTCGAGCGCACTGGACACATATTATTGCGCTTGAAAGATTTACAGCATAGCTCGATAGACCAAGAACCGGGCGTAGAACTAAACGACGAAATAAACAGCTTAGTTAAACTGTATAAAAGCTCTTTGTTTCTAAGCCACGACGTGCGCTGTGAACTAGACCTTGCTAGTGACATGCAGCGAAACAATGCGAATCGCAATAGCTTTCGCCAAGTTCTCACAAACTTGCTGAGAAACGCCGTAGAAGCAATGGAAGAGGATGGCGGAATTATCACCATAAGAACCAGCGACAACGTGAATGTTAACGGTCGTGATTTTGCTGAAATAGTGATAGAAGACAATGGGCCGGGTATTCCGGCTCACATATTAAAAGGCCTGTTTTCGCCTGTTTCCTCTACCAAAGGAAGCGGGCATTCAGGCTTAGGATTAAGTATTACCAAGAACCTGGTCACGGAAGCTCAGGGAACCATAAGCTGCAGAAGCAACCAAAATGGCACCAGTTTTCAGATCTTACTACCAATGCATTTATCTGGAACTAAACGCCTGTGACACCTAATTAAAAAATGGCCAGCGAGTATCATGAAAATCAGAAAAACCAAACCTGACACTCAAGTCAGTACGGAAAAAGCCCGCATTCTCATTGTCGACGATGAGTATCGGATGCTAGCTAGCTTGCAAGAGCTGCTAAGCAATGAGGGATACCACACCGACACCGCTTTGGGTGGCGTCAGCGCCTGCGAACGACTGACCGACTCAGACGTCGACCTTGTGCTACTCGATCTAAATATGGGCGATATGAGTGGACATGAGGTCATGTCCTTTATCGCTGAAAATGAAATTGATGTGGCAACCGTGGTGGTAAGCGGTGAATCTTCGTTTAGCCACGTTAGCAAAGCCCTGCGACGCGGCGCATATGACTACATCAAAAAACCTTACGACCCAGAAGAACTGCTAAACACCGTGAACAATGCCTTGCAAAAGGTGATGCTTGAGAAAGCCCATGCTGCCATGCAGATCAGGTTAAAAAAATCTGAAGAGCTGCATCGCTACATTGTAAACAGCTCTCCCGACGTTGTTTTCATGCTTGATAAACAAGGCTGCTTCACTTTTCTCAACAAAAAAGTGCAAGCACTACTTGGCTACAACAAAGCCGACCTGATCGGAAAACACTACCATACGATTGTTGACCCGGCAGACCGTGAGCGTGCGAACTATATTTTTACCGAGCAAGTTGGCAGACAAACTGGCGCATGGAGCAGCGAACTTCGTCTTCGCATGCGCAAAGAAACACACGAGTCTCGACATTTCGAAATTACATTTTTCCCGATTGAAAACAGCGCGACCGCCAAATCATCTCCTGACCGTATCTTAGGCACCTATGGTACCGCGAGGGACATTACCGAACGAAAAGAAGCAGAAGAGTTTATCAACTTTCAGGCTTATCATGACCTGTTAACCCGACTGCCAAATCGAGCGCTATTCAAAGACCGTTTGAACTTGGCCTTGGCGCAATCTAAACGAAACGGTAAGCATGTCGCTGTCATGTTTCTGGACTTAGACCGGTTCAAGATCGTTAACGATACCCTAGGCCATGCGATGGGTGACAGGCTTCTTCAGTCGGTGGCACTGCGGCTCGAAAGCTGCGTCCGCAAGTGCGATACGCTGTCGCGTTTTGGTGGCGATGAGTTTACGCTGCTACTGCCTGCGATCACCGCATCGGAAGACGCCAGAACGATTGCAAAAAAGGTAATTAATGTACTCAAAGAGCCATTTAAGCTGGGCGACCACGAAGTCTTCGTTGGCGTCAGTATTGGTATTGCTATCTCGCCAGTAGGTGGAGAAACAGTCGAACAATTAATACAAAATGCAGATGTTGCGATGTATCACGTCAAAGGGCGCGGTAAAGACGGTTATAAGTTCTTCAGCAACTCTATGTCTGTCACTGACTCCAACCGACTCAATCTTGAACGAGACATTCGTCTAGCGATTGAGCGCAACGAATTCAAAGTCTTTTATCAGCCAAAAGTATGCTCTCAAACCGAAAAAATTATTGGCGTTGAAGCCCTTGTTAGATGGCAACACCCTGAGCGCGGCTTAGTTTATCCGGGCGATTTCATTCCGCTTGCAGAAGAAACTCGCCTCATGTCAGACCTTAACGATTGGGTTTTACAAACCGCCTGCACTGAGGTTGGAAGCTGGCTCAAGAACGGCCATCCAGAGATTCGCCTATCCGTTAATTTCTCACCATTGCAGGTCGAACATCCCAAGTATGTCGAGCGTTTATTGTCGTCGCTGAAAACAAGCCGCTTCCCTGCCCAGAACCTAGAGATTGAACTGACCGAAGATGTCATCATGAAAGATCTAGAGCGGATGACCAAAAAGCTAAACAAGCTTGCGGAACACGGCGTTTCAATCGCAATTGATGATTTCGGAACGGGCTACTCCTCGCTTAACTACTTAAGCAAGCTACCCATTCATACCTTAAAGGTAGATCAGAGCTTTGTCCGAGAAATCGAAAACACCAAGGACGAGGCGTGTATCGTCAATGCGATCGTGTCGATGGCTCACGGACTAAAACTGAACATTGTCGCAGAAGGTGTTGAAACCCGCGTACAACTTGAATACTTAAAATCTCTAGGTTGTCAGGAGATGCAGGGATTCTACTTTGGACGCGCAGTATCTGCAGAGCAGATCATGACAAGACTCAACCCGCCTGCCCGCTCAATCGCTATATAAGAAAACCAAGTCAAGCATGGGCTCAAGCAAGTAATCTGAGCTCATGCTGACAAATCCCTAACGCTTTCAAATGATCACCAAAACCTGCTTGGGAAGGGATCGTGCGCGTAAAATAGATCAAATGAGAAGGTTCACTCACCGTATTTTCCGACAAGCTCCCCAACAAATGCTGAACTCGGCGCGCAATCGCAGCGCCCGAGTCGATCAATACAGCCTTAGGCAACAAGACCTCCAGCTGGCTTCTCAGCAAGGGAAAGTGCGTACACCCTAGCACCACAACATCTAGCTGCTCCTCGGCTATTAGCAGCGCAATACTCTGCTCTAGGTCGCCCAACGAAACGTCCTCTCCCAACAGATAGTTCTCGGCCATCACAACCAACTCTCTACTGCCTAGCTTAAGCACTTTGCAGTCAGGCGCAAAAGAGCGAATTAACTCATCGGTATAGGGACGCAGAACCGTCGCTGGTGTTGCCAACAAACCAATAACGCGCGTTTTGCTCAGCTCTGCAGCAGGTTTAATCGCTGGGACCACCCCAACAAACGGCACATCAAAGCGTTCACGAAGAGTCGGTAACAAAAGTGTGCTGACGGTATTACAAGCAAGCACGACTAAAGACGGCTGGTGCTCAGAAAGCATACGCTCGGTAAGCTGAACCAAGCGCTCCGTCAAATCTTCTGAGGAAAGTAATCCATAAGGGAAATGCGCATCGTCAGCAAGATAGACAACACGCACCGCGGGCATTAAACCAAGAATGGACTGACATACACTTAAGCCACCCACACCAGAGTCCAGCACTAGAATGGTCGGACTGCTAGCCGAACTAAGGTGAGTATGAGCCGCGGAGAGACTCTCGACGTTTGGCATATTGCGTTGTCTTATTCCTAGTCGCTAAGGTTTAGAATTTTGAGGCGCTTGGGACCCCAGCGCCGCAGGTCAAAATAGCGCCGGTGATGTATACACCTTAGCAATAAAAACCTGCAACACTCTATTGGCAATGGCGCCAGCATATTAACTGAACCGGCGGCGTCCAGCGACAAACAGCACGATCAAACAAATAATACCTGGAATAAGCAAAATATTGATCAGCTTTAACTGTGTACCCAAACTTTCAATATCTTTATCAAGTTGATGCTGAACCTCGCGTAAACGTTTGCGAACCTTTAGCTTTTCCTCTTGAAACTTCACTAGCTCAACTTCTTGCTCAGGTGAAAACATTGCCCCGTCACCCTCGCCTTTCATCTGCTCTAATCTCATCAGGTTTTCTTCCAGCGTAGAAAGCTCACTTTCAAGCACTTCTTGCTCCGCATAGAAGCGCTCTTCTGCATCTCGCCTTAGCATATCTACCCGTGTAAAGGGACGATTGAAGCGCCCCTGACTTCGGATTTCAACTAAGTCAGGATGACCAGACATCGTCTCTAACGCATTGACCAGCAAGCTAGCATTGTCGGCCCAAGGCGTAACAATTTGCTGACCAAAAAAGTTTTGGACCTGAACCCATAAACGGTCAGACAGCATATCTGAATCGCTCAATACCATAACTTGAATCTGATCCGACTCGGTTAACTCGGGCACTAAAATTTCGGTACGATATTCAGGTACCGCTTCAGCATCTTTTGCTAAATCAGCCGTTGACGCTTCATTGCCTTCCTCACTATCAATCGCAACCTCAATTTCTACCCCGTCAGGAAAGGCGGTTGTTGCCTTACCGGTGACTCGAGCAGCGAGAGTATATCGCTCACCCGTCGGCGCAAAGTCTTTCATCAAAACCTGAGGATCTTGCATCTCTAACAGATCGTCTACACTGTGCGATTGCGCCTGTTCACTGCTCTGAATTAGAGGCGTTACGGTGACGCTAGCATCGGCAAGCGAATCCAAGATTCCAACGGTCGAAAGGTTCACACTTTCCAAACCAAACAGCACGATATCATCTGCGGTCATCGAATCTGGCGTTAGGCCCAACAACCCCAAGTGGCGCACTGGGTTGCGCGCCTCTCCAACGCCTACTACCATCGAATTATCGTAATCCTTCAAAAAGACGCCCTCACGAAGCGTTAAACCCCAGCTAGGCAACAATGCTTGCAGATCCGAACGCTGTACCGATGGCATCCCACTCTTACCAGACATTGCTTCTGAGTAGGGGTCCAAGAACACCATCGTTCTTCCGCCAGACAAAACAAATTGATCAATCGCAAACAACAATTCATCCGAAAGATTCTGCGGCGCTATCAGCAACAACACGTCTACGTTTTCGATACGCTTCGCTTTTGCGTCAATCCACTCGATATCAAATGACTCCTGTATATACTCGAGCACAGCCCAATCTGGGCGTGACTGTCGCGTCACATAGTCGAAGCCACCTTTAATTTCTATCCCACTGTAAATACCCACTTTTGGCAACGCTGTCGTCGACAACGCAGAAACTAGGCGCGTTAAGTCATATTCCAAAAATGTTTCTTTATCCGGCTGAATGAAAGGAATGATCTCTTCCGCACCGGCAGCATTTTTAGCGACCAAACCAAAGTAGACTTCATCGCCGCGCGCTCCCGCAGGCACACCCTGCAAGCCCGCCAACGCAGCCTGGTCCTCAGCTTCCGAAAATGGCTCTGGATCGATGACGTTAATCGTTAGATTGTCACCCGCAATATTTGAGTACTCCTGCAGCAACTCTTCGACGCGTTGCGCATAGGTTCTTAACGCAGGTAGTTGCGTTGTTGCCTTTTCCGAGAAGTAAAAATCAATGGTTACCGGCTGCTCGAGCTCCGATAAAATATTTTTCGTGCCATCAGAAAGCGTATACAAACCGTTTTCAGTCAAATCAAAACGTAAACCGCTTAACCACTTTGAACTTGCCGCAATCACAACAAACATTGCGACAAATACAATAACTATAAGCTTTGGAGATTGTTTAATCGTCATTTTAATGTCTTCCTAATCCGCTTTCTTCATATCAACAACCAAGGCTGTCGCGTACAAAAATGCGACAATCAACACGGCAAAATAAACTAAGTCTCGAAGATCAATTACCCCTCGAGAAATCGCATTAAAGTGTGTCAAAAAGCTTATGTTGGCAACGGCATCAACTAACCATAACGGAGCCCAGCCAGAAAACACGTCTTGTACGATTGGAAAGCCGCTGACTACCAGCACAAAACAAACCACCAAGGTTAAAATAAACGCGACGATCTGGTTTTTTGTCGCGGCAGACAAACAAGAACCAATGGCGAGAAAGCCACCTGACATAAACCATGCACCGAGATATCCCGCTAAGATAACGCCATTGTCCGGTGCACCAAGATAGTTAGCCGTTACCCACTGCGGAAACGTTAACGCGAGCGCCAACCCGATAAAAAGCCAAGCGGCGAGAAACTTTCCAAATACAATTTGAAACGTAGACAAAGGTAGAGTCATGAGCAGCTCAATCGTTCCACTGCGGCGCTCTTCAGACCATAAGCGCATCGATACCGCAGGTACCAATACAATATATAACCAAGGGATAAAGTTAAAAAAGGCAGTGAGGTCAGCCTGACCTCTTTCGAAAAACTGCCCAAGATAAAAGGTAAATACACCCGACAGCATTAAGAAGATAATAATAAAAATATACGCGACAGGCGTAGCAAAATAGCTCGCTAGTTCACGCTTCAATATGACATTAACCGCATTCATGCTGACTCGCCCTCCGTCGCACTCATTGTTAGTTTTCTGAATACATCGTCTAAACGACCCACTTCCACATGCAACTCTTCGACTTGGCAACCCTGCGCATGAAGAACTTGATTGATGTCTGCCAAAATTGACTGTCCATCTATAGGAAAAATAACTAACTGATCTAACTCGCCCTGCTGAACCCTCTCGACATTACGAAGCGCCTCTAAAGCAGAAATCAGTGCGGGTTGTAAGTTTGTTACGCGCACCGTTACCGCATTATGAAAGCCCGATTTCGACGCCAAATTACTGGGCGTACCGTCAAACAAAATCTCACCATTCGCCAAAATCATAGCTCGCGTGCAAACCGCACTGACCTCTTCAAGAATATGCGTCGAAACGATTACAATTTTATCTTCAGAGAGGTTACGAATTAACTCGCGCACTTGGTGCTTTTGATTAGGGTCCAAGCCATCCGTCGGCTCATCGAGTATCAAAATTTTAGGATCGTGTAGCAAAGCCTGTGCAAGGCCGAGTCTTCGGCGAAAACCTTTCGACAGATTTTCTATTCGCTTTGACAGTACGGAGCCGAGCGCGACCCGCTCGACCACACTAGCAATTCGCTCAGCAAGCTCTTTACCCTTAATTCCTCTTGCCTCGCCGATAAAGACTAATGACGCCTTTACCGTCATATCACCATACGACGGTGCGCCTTCAGGCAAATAGCCAATGTGCTCTTGAGCGCTTATTGCATCTAGACTCATGTCATGCCCAAGCACGCTGACCTTGCCACTCGTTGGCGACAAAAAGCCCGTTAGCATTTTCATTGTGGTCGACTTTCCCGCACCGTTCGGGCCGAGAAACCCCAAAACCTCTCCCGCTTCAACACTAAAGCTAATGTCTTTTACAGCGCGAAAGTCGTCAAATGACTTAGATAGATTTGAAACACTGATCATAAAATACTCAAATTATTCTCAAATTAGATTCGCTAGGGAAGATTATAGTGGCGCGATATCGGTCGCACCGCGCACTATTCAGAACCAGCGAATATAGGGGGCAAAGCCTTTCATTTCAAGACATTAAGACTAACCTTTCAACATCTTCATGGTTGGCATCGCTACACCCTCTTATCCTGACAAAACCAGCCTCCTCAAACCCATTCATCACACTGTTTACCCGCAGGACTTACCCCAACAAACCACTATAAATCCTTTACTCGAACCTTGGCCTCGCCTTAAACTAGGCGCCATTCTTCAGCCCAGACCAAGTCAAACTATGAGCCGTTTTTTTACCTTATCTTCTTTGCTATTTACCCTTTGCCGAAAAATCCTTTTCCTTTGGGTTCGAACCGAGATCAAAGGTAGTGAGAAGGAGCATCTCGAGTTGGATCCGGACAAACCGGTCGTCTATGTACTGCAATACAGCTCACTATCAGCACGGCTAGTTCTCGAACAAGCCTGTCTTCGCTCAGAACTGCCATCAGCACAAAGCAAGCTCGTGATTGGTGAGGATACGATTCGCCGCTCGTTCTTTTTCCTTTATGAGCGTATTGGCAGAGGCTTCAAACGCCGACAACGCCCGACAGTAACAGGCCGCTTAAAACAAATTGTTAGCGACATAGAAGAAGATACTAATTTAGACGTACAAATCGTCCCTGTTTCTCTTTTCTGGGGGCGCTCTCCCATGAAAGAAAAATCTTGGCTGCAGCTGTTACTCGCCGATAACTGGGGGATTGCGAGCCCGTTTAGGCAATTCTTTACGATAATGATTCATGGGCGACGAACCTTGGTTCAGTTCAGCAAACCGTTTTCACTACGCGAAATGCATATGGACGGCGGACAAGAAGCGGGCAGGACAGCTCGAAAAGTCGCTCGAATTCTCCGCGTTCACTTTAGACGTATTCGCCAAACCGTCCTTGGCCCCAACCTGTCACACCGAGAGACACTCGTAAACAGTTTGGTCAAAGCGCCAAAAGTTCAGGAGGCAGTTAGTGAACACGCGCAAAAAGAAGGGATTAAGGAATCAACTGCTTCAGAACTAGCGATTAAATACGCAGATGAAATCACCGCAAACCTTCAAATATCAACGATTCATTTCCTTGAACGGATACTAAATAAGCTGTGGAACAAGATTTATCGCGGCATCTCCGCCAATAACCTCGAAACAGTAAAAGAAATCACTAAAGATAATGCGGTCATCTATGTTCCCTGTCATCGCAGCCATATCGACTACTTACTACTGTCGTCATTACTCTTCTCTGAAGGGATTATGGTGCCGCATATTGCAGCCGGCATTAACTTAAATCTGCCGGTTGTTGGCGGCATTCTGCGACGCGGAGGCGCTTTCTTTATGCGTCGCAGCTTCAAAGACAACAAACTTTATGCAGCGGTATTTTCCGAATATATCCACACCATCTTCAAGAAAGGCTATTCAGTAGAGTACTTTGTTGAAGGGGGCCGCAGTCGCACAGGGCGCACGCTTAACCCTAAAGCAGGCATGGTCGCCATGACCGTAAACAGCTACCTGCGAGACCAACAAAAATCGATCGCTTTTGTACCGGTCTATTTTGGCTATGAAAAAGTGCTAGAAGGCGGCACTTATTTAGGTGAATTACGCGGCAAAAAGAAGCAAAAAGAATCAGTGTTCGGCCTATTCAAAACGCTCAAAAATTTGCGCAAGTCATTTGGTAAAGTCTCGGTCAACTTTGGCAACCCCATCCTTCTCGAAAACTATCTTGATAGCGCACATCCTACTTGGAAAGAAGACTCTGACTCAGAAGAGCAAAAGAAAACCTGGTTCCCAAGTGTGGTATCGCAACTTTCTCAAGACATCGCCATTGGGATCAATGCATCAGCAGCGCTTAACCCGGTCAACCTAACCGCACTCGTCCTTCTTTCCACTAAACGGCAGGCGATGGACGCAAAAGTCTTGGCAAACTTGATGACTTTTTTCTCATCATTGATTAAAGCAAAACCTTATAGCGATACCATGACCTTTGCTGACGGGGACGGTGCTGACTGGCTTGAATATTCTGAGGCAATGGGACTGGTAGACAGGCAGTCTAACGTCTTGGGCGATATCATCACGCTGCGCGACCGCAATGCAATTTTACTCACCTACAATAGAAATAATATTCTTCACCTATTCGCCATCCCTGCTTTAATCGCGAGTATCGTGCACAACAATAATCGGATCAATAAAGACAAGGTTCATTCGCTGTTCCGCACAATCTACCCTTATATTCGTGCTGAGCTGTTTCTTAAATGGGGCAGCGACGATATCGATGTTGTGTTCGATGGCTGGCTAAGTATCTTGTCGGAAAACGAACTTATCAGCATTGAAGGAGACGAAATCGCAAGGCCGAGCATCGGAAGTAGCCTATTCGTGAAACTGTCGGTGTTGGCGAACTTTATTATGCCGACACTTGAGCGCTACTACATTACGATTGCTGTGCTCACTCAGCATGGCCCTGGAAAAATTAACGCAGCGAAACTTGAAGAAGAATCAACGCAAATGGCAGAAAGAATGTCGATGTTGTTTGGCCTGAACGCGCCAGAATTTTTTGATAAGGCGCTGTTCAGAAGCTTTATCGGTGTACTGCTAACGAAAAAAGTGTTGATGTTGAATGCGAATGAAGACTTGGTCTTTGATGAACAAATCCCTCAAGTCGCCGACGACGCAAAACTAGTGCTCAATGCAGAGCTAAGGCAGTCGATCATGCAAGTGACGGCGATGCAGTAACAGCAAACAAAGTCACTTTTCTTTGAGTATGGATAAGCTGTTAAGCGCGTATATATCGTAGCGACAGCTTTTTCCGGCTAACTCATAACTTGGCTTTACACCATCAATCGCCCTCCCTTTTCTTGGCCGCTTCACCACAACACGACAACGTGCCTTCTCCAAGGCGGCCGCTAGCAATGCCTCATCACCAGAGCTTTCACCCACCAAATCATGAAAAGCCCTCATTTCCTTTTTCACTTTGGCGCTTTTTTCACTCGCAGGGTACATAGGGTCGAGATAGATAACGTCTGCAACATTTCGTTGCTGCGAACAAAGCCAAGCTGCTCCATCGCACTCCTCTAGCACCATTCGCGACGCAATCTCTTCGATATTGCTCTGAGCCGCTTCAGCTAAAGCATAACGAAGTAGTTCAGACGCAACAGGTGAACGTTCTAACATCGTCACCCTACACCCTAAGGAAGCCAGCACAAAGGCATCGCGCCCCAGCCCCGCAGTGGCATCGACCACGTGAGGAGTGATGCCCGCTGAAAGCCCAACCGCTTTAGCGATAAGCTGTCCTTTGCCGCCGCCAAATTGGCGACGATGTGCATTTTTACCTACCAAAAAGGATGCAGAGATTGGTCCTGGCGCGCCCTTTCCTGTCTGCACGAGAGAAACAGAGGAGCGTGAGTACTGCAAAATATATGGGATTTGAGGAAGTTCAGAAAGCTGCTCATTAGAATAAAACGAAAGCGAATGCCTATCTGCAAATTCTTGCGCACGAAGGGTTGCATCAGAATCAGCAGAAACACCAAGAAGAACGTTATTGAAAGTCACAGAATAATCAAAACAGAAAAAGAAAAAGAAACCAGACTAGGCAAACAAGTCGACGCCCACTAACTCACCAAACTCATACTGCTGAGCCGCAAGCTCAGTTTGTTGGTAACTATCCAAGGCTTGCTGAGTTCGTAGCGGAGCAGACTCAATATCATTGAGGCGCTGAACGCGGCTTTGTTCGATTTCCTTACCGCGCTGCTCTATCGATGCTTGGTCAATATCAGTAGAGCCATTGTTAGACGGGCGCTGCGGCGACTCGACGCGACCTTGCTGCTCAGGTTGAGCCTGACGGTCACTTTGAATAGCAGTGTTTAAGCTCGTACTAACTCGCTCGGAGATCAAACTGTTATTAAGTTGCATACCACATAACCAAAAAACCTCGGTTGAACATAAATCATACGCTTATTTTAGGCTGATGCGAAGAGCAAGAAAAACAATACCGCACCCAATAACATGCGATAGATAACAAACGGCATAAAACCAATTTTTTCCAGAAGACTCAAGAATAAGTGAATACAAATATAGGCACTTACAAATGCCACTAACGCGCCAAGGCCAACCATTGACCAATCATGGTCAGAGCCTGTCGCGATCAATTCATTGCCCTTCAATAAACCAGCAGCAGCAATCAATGGCACGGACAAAAAGAAAGAAAACCTAGCCGAAGCATCTCGAGTAAACCCGAGCATTAGTGCGGCTGTCATTGTAATCCCCGATCGAGAGGTGCCAGGAATTAATGCCAAAGCCTGGCTAATGCCGATTAATGCAGCGTCCTTCCAGTTAATAGACGGCAAGCCACGTACGCGCCTTCCGTACCGATCTGCAACCAATAAAACCACTGCAAATACACTGGTTGTGGTGGCAATCACTTGCGCAGAGCGCAGCTCGCTCTCGATATAACCACCAAACAATAAACCACAGAGTCCAGCTGGAATAGTCGCTAGAATTAGCAGCCATGCTAAGCGCGATTCTTCTGACACCTCTTGTTTTACGAGGCTAGCGCACCAGGCAAATGCCAAAGAACTGAGTTCTTTTCTGAAATACAAAACAATCGCCAACAAAGTACCGACATGCACTGCCACATCAAACGCTAAACCTTGATCCTCCCAACCTAATAAAACAGAAGGTAATATCAAATGCGCCGAACTGGAAATAGGCAAAAACTCGGTAAGCCCTTGCACCATTGCCAATATAATCGCTTGAACACTATCCATTAGCGTTATCCATCAGAGCTATCCATTAAAGCGTATTAAAACTATTCATAAAAATCACAGATCAGAGCCGCCCAGAGCTCCTGCCCCTGCATTTCGATGATCTATTCACTACTCTCTGCCTGGTAGTTTCTTCCAAGCCACGGTATCGCGCAGGTAAGTCGGCCTAACCTCTTGTGCAGACAACAATGTCGCGCCAGCTTCGAGCTTCAGCAATGCGAGGTGAGCGATATCTTCCGCCATTGATATCACCTCAGCATTCGATGCTTTAATCTTCTGCTGTACTTGCTCTGGAAAACGACTAACGAACTGCAAGCCATTACCAACAGCGTAAACAGAGCTTTCGACCGCTAGCTGAATATCCTCTGGTGCACTCACGCGTTCCTCACCCACTAAGCGCAAAGAACGACCAGCTGGCTCACTGCGAACAACTTCAAATAAGCCGTAATAAACTTCATCCATGCGCGCATCTATTACTGCTAAGACATAGTCTAAATCTGTTTCCTTCGCGGCTTGCCAAGCCATCGCCTCAAGATTAGAGATCGCCAACACGCCGCAATTTGAACCGTAACTCAAACCTTGAGCAACACCTGCCGCAATTCGAAGCCCAGTAAACGAACCGGGGCCGCGACTGAAAGCAATCGCATCAATATCAGCAAGAGAAAGTTTTCGGGACGTCAGCAAATTTTTGATCATTGGCAGTAAGCATTGCGCATGCTGCCTAGGCTTCAGTTCACTGTCGCTATATGGCAGACCTGCATCTAGGACACAAACAGAGCAAGCCTCAGACGAGGTATCAAAAGAAAGAATTCGGGGCATTAAAAAATTCCAGTAGGGTGACAAGCCATGCTTGTCACCCGTTCAGCTCAATCAGTCGCTACGAACCTAGGCCGGCTACGATCTGATCTTTAATCTCAGACATTTCACCAACCCCATCTACGCGGACATAAGTTGGCGAACCGTCATTGCCTGAATTAGACCAGTTTGAATAATAATCAACCAACGGGGCAGTTTGTGAATGATAGATTTTTAGGCGTTTACGAACGGTTTCTTCTTTATCATCCTCACGCTGCATAAGCGTATCACCCGTTTCGTCATCTTTTCCTTCAGTCGTTGGCGGGTTGTATTTCACATGATAAATTCGACCACTCGCTTCGTGAACACGACGTCCACTCAAGCGGCTGACAATTTCTTCATCATCAACGTTAATTTCAACCACGGCGTCAATAACAACACCTTGTTTCTTGAGTGCTTCCGCCTGCGGAATTGTGCGAGGAAAACCATCAAACAAGAATCCATTTTTACAGTCATCTTCTTGGATACGTTCTTGAATTAACTCAATAATCGTTTCATCTGACACCAGCCCACCCGACGCCATCACTTCTTTCACTTTTAAACCCAGCGGACTGCCAGCCTTAACGGCAGCTCTTAACATATCACCAGTGGAAATTTGCGGTACACCGTATGTTTCAGTAATAAACTGAGCCTGTGTGCCTTTGCCGGCTCCAGGTGCACCTAATAAAATTAATCGCATAAGGGTTGAACTCCGTTAATCAAAATAAAAATTTGTCGCAATACATTTCATATACTTTCTATCAAGCTTGTCTACTGCCAACCACAGACCAACAACGTAAAAACATTCACTGATGTTTTTTTATCGTGACTCAACCGCCTGTTAAATATAGACACACTATGCAGTCATTGCACAGATCTGGCTTCAGAAAAGAAAAGGCATTGCATCGTCGGGCAACATAAGCCGACGACCGCTATCAGGTTAGTAAGGGAGCGACATTATACAGTAACTAATTAGCAGATAAAGCCCCTAAAAATCCCTCCTAAATTTGAAAAGAATTTAAGGCTAACGATCCTCTCGTAGCGATATCAAAGACACTACGAGACGTTATCTAAAAGAGGCCTACGCCACCATCTGAGAGGTCATTCCATCAAGGCTGCGACATTGGTCGACAGTCAACTCAGCTAACGCGAATGCCTTGTCCTCATCAATGCCCAACGCTAAACACAATTCGGTTGCATCAATATCTAGCGGCTCATCACCAATGCCGTACTGTGCCAACAAGTAGTTGCTTAACTGAACCAACTTAACCTCTGACTCATACTCACCTTCATATGAGAAATTTTGATGCATTGCCGCAACCTTCACTGTCGACTCAGGCATTCCCCACATTTTTAGAAGAATCGCCCCCATCGAACCATGCCCTAATGCAATGAACTGCTGAGCACTCCCCATACCAAACACTTGCTGCTCGATATCTTGCATGCTCGACTCAGGCTCAGACTCTCTCAGCTTATTCAACATTTTGAATTCAGGCGGGAACAAATGTCCGATCAACAGAATACCAAAATTGTGTAGCAAGCCATTCAGATAAGCGTCTTTATCATTTAAGTGCAGCTCGGGGTCTGACATTAGCGCAAGCGCTTGGCTCAAAACACCTGAATAAAGAGCATGTTGCCAAAAGTTTTTCAGGCCTAATGGGCCATCTTCACTAATTGAGAACGCTTTTGCTGCCGCGATGCCCATCGCTAGTTTTGAAACGCGATCAAAACCAAGCACGATGTTAATTGCGTCTTTAATACTCGTTAATTCACCGCGGTAACTAAACAAAGCGGAACGCGCATAGCGCATGATTTGAGCAGACAAACTAGGGTCACGCTCAATAATATCTGACAAGCTGAATACATCGGAATCAGGATCTGAGGTGAGATGCAGAATTCGAACTGCGGTCTCGGGCATCGGCGGCAATTTGTAGACTTGTTGCAATTTCTTGGCAACGCCATCCAACGATAAATTCCCCCGACAAGCGTTAACACCGTCGCCAAGCGTTTTTTCGACCACTTCAGGCCAAACGCTTACGTTAACTTTTATCGCCCCTTTCATTGCCATACGCAACGCGCGACCAGGAAGGCGTAACATGGTACTTGCACAACCAGAGCGCATGAAGCAATGATCGAACTCCAAAACCTCTGAATCAATTAATATTGGTAGGCCATACGCCATGCCCAAAGCTGGGATATTTCCCGGTTCACAATCCTTAAACAGCTGTCCAGATTGATCAGCTGACAGCATCTGAAGCTCTCGACTAAGGGTTTTATTGACCACAGGCAAATCCAGATCGGCGAGATAAGGCACAACCGCCATAACAGGACCCTTTCGATCCAACAGCACAATTGCCTTCAAGGTTAATTCTGGGACCGCACCAGAAGACTCAATCGCCTGTTCAAAACTGGCACTACGAGGATGATGGATAGGCTGGCAGTCGATACCATGCTGTAAAAGATGCTGACTTAATTTGGATGCTATTGGCACGGTTCTAACCTGAGACGAAAGTGGACATTAGTTATCTCAAGAGTTTAGTACCATTTCGCAAAGACTTGCATCTCTGCATCACAAAGAACGGTATCGATTCTGTATGTTTTGTAAGCGTATGTTGCAAGCTTTGCAAAAAACCACCTGCCACATTTTTAGTTTAGCGACAGGTGGTTAGACCCCTTAATAGGCCAAACGACCTAGCCGGTGTTGCGAATTCCCGCAGCGATTCCGGCCATAGTGACCTTTAACGCCTGCTCCACAAGCTCAGCTTTGCGGCTGCCATCCTCCAATTGCCTCTCTCGCTTTAACAGCTCGGCCTGCAAGTAATGAAGCGGATTTGTATAAGGAGCCCTCACCTTCAATGACCAACTAACATGAGGGCTACTTTGCAACAACGTCGGCTGCTTTTTCACCTCATTAACGATCCTCGCAACATCACGATAACGATGCCTAAGCTCACGACCCAAAGGCTTTAGCTCTTCAGGCGACAACATCTGATCGTAATAACGCGCTATACGGTAGTCACCTTTCGCAACCACCATCTCCAACATATCAATATGCGTCTTGAAAAATGGCCATTGCGCTAACATTTCGTCTAGCACCGGCGCTCGATCCGAACCATGCAACGTCGCCAAGGCCTCATCGCTACCCAGCCACGCAGGGAGCATCAATCGCATCTGCGTCCATGCAAAAATCCACGGAATCGCGCGCAAGCTCTCTATGCCCCCGCCAGATTTCCGGCGTGCAGGCCTACTCCCTAGTGCCAACTTACCTAACTCTGCTTCTGGTGTGGCCGCGCGAAAGTACTCTACAAATCCGTCTGTCTCACGAACCATTTTTCGGTACGACGCAAGCGAAATTGCGGTTAAGTCTGTCATCATCTCGCGCCATTCAGCCTTCGGCTTCGGTGGCGGCAACAAACTCGCCTCAATCACTGCATTTGTATAGACCTTAAAGCTCTGTTTTGCGACGGCAGGCGAGCCAAACTTAAAGCGAATCATTTCGCCCTGCTCTGTGATCCGAAAATTCCCCGCCACAGACCCTGGAGGTTGAGACAGAATTGCTCGGTTTGCAGGACCCCCACCACGCCCGACAGTGCCACCGCGGCCGTGAAATAGAGTCAACTTAACCGCATGTTTATCAGCAATTTCTACGAGGCTTTCTTGGGCTCGATACTGGGCCCAAGCCGCCGCCATCTGACCCGCGTCTTTTGCTGAGTCAGAATATCCGATCATGACCTCTTGGCGACCCGCGCAATAGTCTGCGTACCAATCGACTGAAAGCAAATCATCGATCGCCTTTGAAGCCCCTGACAAATCGTCGAGCGTTTCAAATAACGGCACTACTTTTAATGGATGAGTAATCCCTGATTCTTTTAGCAGCAAGATGACACTCAACACATCAGATGGCGCGCTTGCCATTGATATAACATAAGAACCCAAAGCTGAGGCGGGTTGCTTTGCGACAATACGACACGTGTCCAACACTTCTCGAACATCACGTGAGCACGCCCAGTCATGCGGGATCAGCGGGCGCTTGCCCTGCAACTCTTTCAACAAAAATGTCTGACGCTCGGGTTCAGACCATTCTGAAAAGTCGCCTAAACCAAGATATCGTGTCAACTCACTCATGACATCGACGTGACGCTCAGAGTCTTGGCGGACGTCCAGCTTAACCAGTTCCGTACCAAAGCAGCGCGCGCGCCGAATTGTATCCAACAACAGTCCATTGGCTACATTGTTCAAACCCATTTCTAACAACGAACGATGACAGAGCAATAAAGGCTCTAACAGATCTTCGTTGTCGAAGATTACGCACTCATCGTCGCTCATATCGCCTTTTGCAGCGCGAGCAGCCCACTCTCTCGTTGCAAGCAATCGCGAGCGTAAGTGGATAAGTATCAAACGATAAGGCTCATCTCGGTTACGATCATCCTCTGTGCGATATTGCGCTGCGGCCTCTTTTAGCTCTTGCGAACACTCCCACATAGACAGACTGTTAAGCAGCTGCCCCACATCTCTCAAATACAAATCCGCTGCCATCCAACGACTTAAAGCGAGCACTTCTCGAGTAGTTGCCGAGGTAACGTTCGGGTTGCCGTCGCGATCGCCCCCCATCCAAGACGCCATTGAAATTGGCGCGGCGTCGACGGGCAAACTAATCTGAAAGTTATCCTGCAAAGCAACATCCAGCTCTCTTAAAAAATCTGGCAACGCTTCCCACAAGCTGTTCTCTATCACCGCAAAACCCCAGCGGGCCTCATCAATCGCAGATGGTCGATCTTGCCGTATTTCGTTCGTATGCCAAGCTTCACACACGTACTGACTCAGCTGGTCACGCAAATGCTTTGCTTCCGACTCACTCAAATCTTGTCGATCACGTTTAGCTAAGCAGTCGGCAATCGCATCATATTTCATGATCAAGGTTCGTCGCGTCACCTCTGTAGGGTGAGCGGTTAGTACAAATTCTATGTTGAGATCGGAAAGCAATGCGCGCATATCATCGCTATTTTTCCCGCACTGCCTTAGGCGCCCAAACAGCTCATCAAAACGCTCAACCCCCTCCTCACTTTCTTCACTACCACGGCGAACGCCGTGATATTGCTCTGCAATATTGGCCAGATTTAAAAACTGGTTAAATGCGCGCGCAACGGAAACCACCTCTTCGTCGCCTAGACTATTTAGCAGTGTCACCAGTTCAGGCCCAGCATCACCGTCATCGACATCACTATCGTCTTTCGCCACAGTGCGAATCTGCTCTATCTTTGCGAGAAACTCGTCACCCAAGTGTTCTTGGATATTCTCGCCCAATATATCTCCCAACAACCGAACATTGTCTCTCAACGAACGATGCACTTCTGACATAAATACCCCTAGTGTGGTTGCAACTCACAGCGCGCGCCATGCTTTTTGTATCAACTGAAAGTAACAAAAAACTCACAAACTTTGCACTAACATTTTTGCTAACTGACACTATCCTTAATGTAACGACTGTATAGAAAATACGCAGCCTAAAAGACAGATCGACCATAACAGGACATTGAACATGAGAATTAAAGCGCTAGCCAACTACTGGGAAAAACAGGCGAAAGCAACCTTAACGACCGAAGAATACTCCTTCCGACTGCCCGTAGAAGATGCCGCCAAAATAACAGCCTTGGCGGAGATGTACCCTAAACGTACGAAAAATGAAATTCTTGGAGAGTTGATTTCTTCTGCGCTCGAAGAGCTGGAAACTAGCATGCCCTATATCCAGGGCAAACAAGTGTTAGAGCACGATGAAATGGGTGACCCGATTTTTGAAGATGTTGGACCCACACCACGCTTTCTAGATTTGAGCAATAAGTACCGGCTACTAATCAAGCAAGAACAAAGAGCGGCAAACAGCTAAGATTTAGTGTCGACCAGTCGTTTGTTAACGCCCTTTTTCGGCTAGGTTTAACTTGCGATCAGTTTAACAACGGGGCTTCGCAGCCCTATTGTTAACACCAAACAAGACTTACTCCGCCTCGCGGTCTCGATAACCAATTAAATACAACACAGCATCCAAACCTAGATTTGAGATAGCGTGCTCTGCGCTTTCCTTGACTAAAGGTTTTGCTCGAAACGCCACCCCCAAGCCCGCACGACTAAGCATTGGCAAATCATTGGCACCATCGCCAACAGCAATAACTTGCTCTCGACCAATATTCTCTTTCGCCGCCAGTTCATCTAGCAGTTCAGCCTTTCGCTGACCATCAACGACACGGCCCGACACCCGACCAGTCACTTTACCATTCTCAATTTCAAGCTCATTGGCAAACACATAATCAATACCAAGCTTCGACTGCAAACCCCTTGCAAAGTAAGTAAAGCCACCAGATAAAATTGCGGTTTTATAGCCCAAGCTTTTTAGCGTTGTAATCAGTCGCTCTGCACCTTCTGTCAGCTTCAATCGCGCCGCTATCCCTTCAAGAACATCTTCACTCAAGCCCTCCAGCAGCCCGACACGCCTAGCAAAACTCTCGGTAAAATCAATCTCACCGCGCATCGCCGCTTCGGTAATTTTAGCCACTTGCTCACCAACACCAGCCTCTTTTGCCAACTCGTCAATGACTTCAGCTTCGATCAGCGTCGAGTCCATATCAAAAACCACCATTCGGCGATTTCTGCGATAAACCGTATCTTCTTGAAAAGCAATATCAACCGCGAGCTCCGTCGCAATATGCAAGAAGTCAGCGCGCAGCTGGTCTTGATCCGGTGCCGTACCACGGACCGAAAACTCGATGCACGCCTGGCTATCTTCAATTGAGCGAGTCAAAACAGGGCGACCAGACAAGCGAGAAATGTTGTCTATATTCAAGCCATGCTTTGCGGTGACTTCAGACACGCGAGCAATCTGCTCTGCCGAAATTGAACGCGACAACAAAGAAACGATATATCGTGCTTTACCTTTACCTTCTACCCACTGCTGATATTCGGCGGGAGAAACAGGCTTGAATGACACATCTAGCGACAACTCATGCATGCGAAACAGCAAATCCTTCATCACGCCCGACGCATTAGACTCTTCAGGCACTTCGACCAAAATTCCCCACGTCAAATGATCGTGAATAACCGCCTGTCCAATATCTAGAATACGCACATCATACTGCGCCATAATTCCAGTTATCTCTGAGGTTAGACCAGACTGATCCCGACCCGACACATTAATCAGAATAATTTCACTCACTGTCTACTCTTGCCCCTCTTCAACCGACTCAGCGGCAGCCGCACCCGTACTGCCGTCAACAACTTCTATCTTATCAACCCGCTGCAATCCCCGCGGTAACTTATGCCCCCGCCGACCTCTCTCACCTATGTAATGCGTTAAATCGCTATACTTCAGCTTTAAATGTCGCTTCCCGGAGTGAATCACTAATTGGTCAGTCTCTTTAAACAGACAGACTGCTACCATCCACTCTTCACGGCTTTGCACACGAGCACTTGGGATACTAATAATCTTATTGCCCTTTCCTTTTGCAAGCTCTGGTAAGCTCTTAAGCGGAAAAACCAACATTCGACCTTCATTGCTAATCGCTGCCAAATACTGAGACTCAAGGCTGTCGATGATGACAGGCATCATGACCTCAGCACCTTTGGGCAAAGACAAGGCTGCTTTACCGGCTTTGTTCTTACTTTGAAGGTCACCTAATTTGCCTATGAAGCCGTAGCCTGCATCGGACATCATTAGCAAGCGCTGCTCAGGTTCGCCCAGCATGACAGCCTTAAATGTTGCTCCAGACGGTGGGTTTATTTTTCCGGTTAACGGCTCACCTTGCCCTCGTGCGGATGGCAATAAATGTGTCGCAACCGTATAAGCACGTCCCGTCGAGTCTACAAATACCGAGCTCTGATTGCTCTTTCCCTTCGCAGACAACGCATACGCATCGCCTGACTTATAGCTTAACCCTGTTGGATCGATATCGTGCCCTTTAGCAGCTCGCACCCAACCTTTATCGGACAAGACAACGGTAACCGGTTCAGACGAGAGTAGGTCAGCATCACTAAACGCCTTCGCCTCCAACCTTTCAACAATAGGAGAACGTCTATCATCTCCATACTTCTCGGCATCTGCCAAAATTTCTTTTTTAATCAGGGTTTTCATACGCGCTTTGGAGCCAAGAATTTTTTGCAGTTTTTCTCGCTCAGCTTCTAGCTCAGACTGCTCCGCGCGAATTTTGACTTCTTCTAAACGCGCCAACTGCCGCAATTTAGTATCTAGAATGTAGTCGGCTTGAATATCACTAAGGTTGAAGCGCGCCATCAGCACCTGCTTCGGTTCGTCTTCAGTCCGAATAATATGAATCACTTCATCAATATTCAGAAACGCAACCAACAAGCCATCTAACAAATGAAGTCGCTTTTCAACTTTATCCAGCCGATAGTTTAGTCGTCGCGTGACGGTATCCGTTCGATAGCTCAACCACTCAGTCAGCAAGGTACGCAAGCCTTTTACGGCTGGACGCCCGTCGATACCAATTACATTCAAGTTAACACGATAGCTTCGCTCTAAATCAGTCGACGAATACAAATGCCCCATCAACGCTTCAACATCAATGCGATTGGAGCGAGGCACGATAACCAAGCGCGTGGGGTTTTCGTGATCCGACTCGTCACGCAAATCTGCCACCATTGGGAGCTTTTTCGCCTGCATCTGACCGGCAATCTGCTCCAACACTTTCGCGCCCGATGTTTGGTAGGGTAACTCTGTCACGACGATGTCGCCGTTCTCTTGGTCGTAAACAGCCCGCATTCGAACTGACCCTCGGCCCGTTTCATAGATATTCTTTAGATCTCTCGCTGGCGTTACGATCTCCGCCCGAGTGGGATAATCAGGCCCTTTTACATGCATCATTAACGCATCGATATCTGCTTTATCATCATCAATCAGGTGAATACATGCAGCCGCCACTTCACGTAAATTATGCGGGGGAACATCTGTCGCCATACCGACTGCAATTCCCGTGGTACCGTTTAATAGCAAATTGGGTAGCCGCGCCGGTAGCGTTCTAGGCTCATCCATCGTGCCGTCGAAGTTGGGCGCCCATTCAACGGTGCCCTGTCCTAACTCAGCTAGTAATACGTCAGCATACGGCGCCAATCGAGACTCGGTATAACGCATCGCAGCAAAAGATTTGGGGTCATCGGCTGAGCCCCAGTTTCCCTGCCCATCGACCAAGGGGTAGCGATAGCTAAATGGCTGCGCCATCAGCACCATAGCCTCATAACACGCACTATCACCATGCGGGTGGAATTTACCCAGTACGTCACCAACGGTTCGCGCTGACTTCTTGTACTTGGCCGTTGACTTCAAACCCAGCTCTGACATGGCATACACAATGCGCCGCTGAACAGGCTTAAGGCCATCACCGACATGCGGCAAAGCACGATCTAAGATCACGTACATGGAATAATCGAGATAAGCTTTCTCGGTATACTCTTTGAGAGAGACCCTTTCTATGCCCTCATCAATAGGGATAATATCTGAACTCATGGCTGCGCAGACTTCCTTTAACTGGAGACGATCAAACGAGCCATTATAGGCATGAGCCACAGGCTTTCAATCTAAAGCTGCTAGCAGCGCAAGATTACCGAATCGTCAGCCTAAAAATGGAAGCCAAAGCAAAAATCTCGTGATAAGATATCGGTGAGTCAAGACATCAGATTTCGTAGACACGGAGTCGCATAAATAATCTGAATTAATCACGCTTTTATAGTGCAGGATAAGGGACATCCATGAGTTCAAGTTTATCTGTCGAAACGCTAAAAGATCAGCCAGCCACTCAGCACCAGAACATTGATGATAGTGAACGAACTCTCGACCCTTCGGGGCCGAATAACTCAATAAAAGAACAAGAATCGAATCCTATGAGCGTCGCCCCTCCGTCTGGTAAACCCTGTATGCAGTTGAAAGGTTCGCTCGTCCCAATGACCGTATTGGAACTAAACCATTTCGAAATCGATCAATTTATTAGCGATATTCGAGCGAAGACCTCACAAGCACCTGACTTCTTTGACAACTTGCCAGTCGTGATTGGTCTGGAAAAATTTGAAGAAAGCGGATCACTCCCCTTCAAACAACTAATTGATGCCTGCCAGGAACACTCTATCAGAGTGGTCGCGGTGCGCGGAGGCTCCGAGCTATTACAATCAGCGGCAAAGCAAGCCGGACTCGGTATATTACCAAAGCAAAAAGAACGTTCGAACCAAGAACCTCAACACATTGAAAGTCAGAACACGCCAGCGAAAGCAGATGCTTCAGCGGCCGGCGCTAGACAAAACCAGACTCCGACCATCCAAGCTCAAGTAGAAACGGTAGAAGTCGAAGTCATCAAAAAAGTAATTCAAAAAGAGCGCCAAGTCAGTAAAGTTGTCAACCAACCCGTGCGCTCCGGCCAACAAGTTTATGCACAAGATGGTGACCTAATTGTACTTTCATCAGTGAGTGCTGGCGCTGAAATTCTCGCCGACGGTAATATCCATGTTTATGGCACACTGCGCGGCAGAGCACTGGCAGGGGTTAAAGGTGACACCACTGCTCGCATATTCTGCCATAGCCTAGCCGCCGAGCTAGTATCTATCGCGGGACAATACAAAATTAGTGAAGATATCGACCGCAGCGCGCTCGGAAAAGCCGCTCAAGTCTATTTGGATAAGGATGCCCTGCGTTTCAAAGAGCTTGAGCTCTAACAAACGCATAATAAAAGATGCCTGGGAGTAAAAACTCGCTACCCAAGGCACATATAATCAACAGCAGCGGTCTAATGTCTCTTGGCATGACCACACGACAGCAACATGGGAAGCACAACATTGGCTAAGATAATTGTAATCACATCGGGAAAAGGGGGCGTTGGTAAAACAACCAGCAGCGCTTCAATCTCAACCGGCTTAGCGCTTAAAGGTAAGAAAACCGTCGTCATCGACTTCGATGTAGGTTTACGAAACCTGGACCTAATCATGAATTGTGAACGACGGGTCGTTTACGATTTTGTGAACGTCATAAACGGTGAATCAACGCTAAACCAAGCATTGATTAAGGATAAACAAGTCGAGAACCTGTTCATCCTTCCCGCCTCTCAAACGCGGGACAAAGACGCACTCTCAAAAGAAGGCGTTGAGAAAGTCCTTAATGAACTCTCAGAAACCTTTGACTACATAATCTGTGACTCTCCAGCTGGAATCGAGCACGGCGCGCAAATGGCACTCTATTTTGCTGACGAGGCCATCATCGTTACAAACCCGGAAGTTTCTTCCGTTAGGGACTCAGACCGAATTCTAGGTATTCTACAGAGTAAATCACGACGCGCAGAGCGCGGCGATGACCCCGTGAAGGAACACCTACTACTCACACGATATAACCCTGTCAGAGTGGAAAAAGGCGAGATGCTAAGCGTTGAAGACGTTAAAGACATTTTGGCTATCAAGCTACTTGGCGTTATTCCTGAGTCCCCTGCTGTACTGTCTTCATCAAACTCTGGCGTCCCTGTTATTCACGACCAAGAGACCGCCGCTGGCCAAGCATATGATGACGCAGTTGAACGCTTAATCGGCAACCAAAAACCACATCGTTTTTTGAACATCGAGAAGAAGGGGTTCTTCAAGCGCATGTTTAAGGGGGCCGCTACCGCATGAGTTTTCTAGACTATTTTAAAAGCAGCAAGAAAAACACCGCATCTATCGCGCGCGAACGTTTGCAGATTATCGTTGCGCATGAACGAGGAAAACGAGAACAGCCGGACTATCTGCCTCAGCTGCAGCAAGAAATTCTGGACGTTATTCGTCGCTATGTTTCGATAGATCAAGATGATGTGCAAGTTCAACTGGATAAGAATGGCAACTGCTCTGTTTTGGAGCTAAACGTCACCTTACCTGATTGAACAATAGCCCTAAGATGGAACCCGATGAATGAAGCAATATCTAATCGGTATTTGTTTTATAACGGCGACACTGCTGCTCAGCCAAACTGGCTGGGCAGTTTCTCAAGACTTAATTGACCTAGACCACCCTAGCTGGTCCCTCTCCGACACCATTGGAGAGGTGAGCGTTTATACGCGAAGCTACCCCAAGTCGAACATTAAAGCGTTCAAAGCACGCGCGACGATTGAGCTTCCTCTTGCCCAGATTATCGCTGCAATGGCCGAACCAGGTAGCGCTGCCCGCTGGATAGATCAATGCTTGAATGCCACAACCCTAGTGGGACCGCGCCTTAACAACAGAGTAAGCTATACGCTCAACAACCTACCTTGGCCTTTTTCAAATCGGGACGTTGTTGCGAGAGTGATCACCAGCAGCCCAAATAATCCAAACGAAATAATCATTAATATCTCCAGCGCTAACGAGATAGACCAACCAGAACATCCTGACGCCGTGCGCATTAAAACATTAAACGCTCGATATAGACTTCGTGCTTTATCACCCGAGCTTACTGAGTTTGTTTGGTCTCAACATACCGAGCCCGCCGGCTATCTCCCTGACTGGCTCATCAACGCAAAGTTGATTGAAATACCGAGCCTTTCCATCCCGAAACTAATCTCACTTGCGTCCAACGAGCGTTACATTGGCGCTCAAATTATGTTCGACGAAAACCTTAATTTTAGCGATGTCACTCTCGCAAATGGACTGCAAATAAGCACCCTATTCCCGATACTGGCAAAGCACTCATCGACACTGAAACCAACATCAGAGAAATAACCATGTCACATTCAAAATATCTGACTGCAAAAGACGTTATGACGCCGCATGTTAAGTCAGTCCCACAATCTTGGACCATGCAAAAATTTGCTGAATTTCTATCCCAAAACAATATTTCAGGCAGCCCAGTGGCTGATGAAGATGGGAAGTTGGTCGGCATTGCCACACTCAAAGACATTGCCGAATTCCACTTTCAATCCGTCAATGAGAACTACGAGCAGCAAATGACTGACGAGGAACTTAAAGAGTCCCGTCGCTTGCGCATGATGATATTTGAAGGCTTAGCAAAGGTCCCTGTAGAAGTGAGAGACATCCTAACCCCTATTGTTTTTTCCGTCTCGGAGGATGCGACAGTAAAGGAAGTCGCGGAATTAATGATGGCAGAACACCTGCATAGAGTTTTCGTCAAGTCAGGCGAAACCTTGACCGGCATTATTACAACGTATGACCTGCTCAAGGTTATCGTAGAAGAGGTAGCATAACCGTTGTTGGCGCGACAGCTGCGCTTTAACGCTCGTTTTTCTAACACACTGTAGGTGGTTAACATGGTGGAAAGCATTCAAGCGATCAAGAAAAAGTTATTTGTTCTCGATACAAACGTACTCATGCACGAACCAGAGTCGATCTATAAGTTCGAAGAGCATGATGTTTTTATCCCCCTGAGAGTTCTCGAAGAGCTCGATAGCCACAAACGTGGTCAGAACGAAATTGCCCGTAACGCACGTCAAGCACACCGCTATCTAGACGAACTTTTATCCGCCATCGACCTAAAAAACCTAGCACAAGGGATTCCACTTAAAAGTGGCGGGAAGCTGCACTTCCAAACCTTTGAAAAAGACCGCGAGCGCGTCGCAGACAACGAAATCATTACCGTCACTAAGCAACTTCGAATTGATAAGGAAGACGAAGGTATCAGTGTTGTTCTCGTCACGAAAGACATCAACATGCGCATCAAAGCATGCGTGCATGGCATTATTTCAGAAGACTATCGTAATGACCAAGTAGCCAACGTCAGCGACGAATCCCAATTCGGTGGCCAAATTGAAATCACCGATGCCATGTGGGAAGCCCCCGGTACAGACATTAAAATCGAGCGCGAAGACTCAGCAGACGTCGGCACGATTATCGTCTATCAAATCACTGCGCCTTGGGTAGGTAACTGGACCGCCAATACACATATCTACTCGAACTCCTCTAGCAACAAGACATTTCGAGGCATCCTTCGAGAGGTAGAAGGTCAATGCGCAACCATTGAGCTACTTCCTGATTTTGAATCTCAATACCATTGCTGGGGAATCCAAGCCAAGAACAAGGAACAGAATTTCGCTTTATCCGTACTCACCGACCCTGAAATAGACTTCGTCACCATTGCAGGCGATGCGGGAACAGGAAAAACGCTATTAACCTTGGCAGCCGCCCTCCAGCTTGTTTACGAAGATAAGTTTTACGACGAAATAATTGTCACTCGGGCGACGGTTCCAATGGGGGAAGACATTGGCTTCCTACCTGGCGAGGAAGAAGCCAAAATAGAGCCTTGGATGGGCGCAATTACCGATGCTCTTGAAACACTAAGCGCCAGCCCTGAAGGCAATGACTTCGAACGCAAGTCAGGTGTCGAGTTTCTTAAAAGCCGAGTAAAAGTAAAAAGCTCTAGCTTCATGAGAGGACGCAGCTTTTCAGACAAATTCTTTCTCATCGACGAGGCGCAGAACCTCACCGCCGCACAAATGCATGGACTGATATCACGTGCAGGCCCGGGCACTAAAGTCGTTGCGATTGGCAATTTAAAGCAAATCGATACACCCTACCTTAGCGCCTCAACAAGCGGGTTCAGCTTTGCGATTGATCGAATGCGAAACTGGAAGCACTATGCTCACATCACGCTGCATAGCGTTGAGCGCTCGCGCCTAGCGGACTATGTGGCTGCAAACTTTTCAGACTGACCTGAACAAAGGCAAGAAAGTATACCCTTGAACTTGCTGGCGAGGACTTGGACGAGCCCTGCCAGCATTTTTTGTGGCAAGCGCCATAGGTTTTCTCTTGCCATCGAATACCACTCTTGCGATATTCCTCCCACCTTTTGAGCTTCGCTCACAAGGCGCCAATATGGAGCCGTAACCTCAACACATTAAAGGACAAACTGTGAAAACCTACCTAAGAGTCGCACTCGCATTTTTACTCACCAATCTCACGTCAAGCCCAGCATCTGCAGAAGAGTCGCTCGAAAGCAAAGACAAACAAACCAAGTCTGGGGTCGAGTTTTTAGTCGCAGCAGGATTAACTTTTGGCGGAGACGATTTAGTTGAGATTGACGTATCCGATGGCCCTGACGAAGAGCTTAACGCAGGCGGCTTGTTTGACCTCCGAGCAGGCACCGCTTATCGATTTGAAGACAGCCCTTTTGCTCTTCAGTTTACATTCGGCTATCACTTTGACTCTGTATCTGGCGAAGACGAGTTTGGCGGCGACGCCGACTTTAAATTCTCTCGTTTTAGCTATGAGCTACTTGCTCGCTACCATATCAACAAGCACCAACTAGGGCTGGGCGTAATACAGCATACCGGCGTAGAACTAGAATTAGATGGGCTTGGATTGAAAACGAACATTGACTACGATGACGCGACCGGCTTCGTTGCTGAGTATGCCTACTGGGTTACTCCAAAAGTCTCCGCAGCGCTTCGCTACGCCGACATCACCTACGAACCTAGTAACACTCTAGCGACTATTGGCGGCGGCGACGCTAGACTACTGGAGCGCGATGGCAGTCATATCGGCATCTATGGAATCATCCACTTTTAATCCCCTAGTAACAGGTAATAACGAACAACCTAGCTCACTATTATTCCCCCGCTTACATCTAGATATAATAAGCGGGGGACCCTTAAACACAGAAAACTCCCATAACGCTTATCGTCTGTTGACGAGCCATGCATCGCGATGCAGTATGTACATTAACCTTACGGTCAATCTGGCGAGTATCACCCTACATGACTCAAGCAACAGTTATACAAGCACTCAAGAGCATGGCAACAATTGCTGTAAGGTCTTTGCTTACTCTGATAGCGGCCTATCCTCTGTCCACTTATGCCGACAGTACAGACAGTAAACACTCAATTTCTTCTCTAAATCTCGCCGCGACAGATTGGTGCCCATATAGCTGTGACAGCTCCCAATCCCCTGGCTTCGTAACTGAAGCAATGACCCATGCCCTTGCGAAAGAAGACATAACACTAACCGTCACGATTTTACCATGGACACGTGCGATCAAAATGACAGAGCAAGGCCAATTTGATGGCCTACTAACCGCCTCAGTAAACGAAGCCCCTGGTTTTCACATTACCGAAGCCCCCAGCGGAGAGTATCAAGTTTGCCTATATTCACACCCCGACTCGTCATTTACCTACAATGACCGAGAATCTTTTAATGACGTAATATTAGGAGGAATACAGGATTACGGATACGGAAAACCGATTGACGACATTATCAACACGCCACGAGCAGCCGAGCAGGTCTACTTACTTTCAAGCTCAAACCCTCTGCTTTCCTTGGTCGAAATGACATACAAAAGAAGAATTGATGCTTTTGCTGAAGACAAACACGTCTTGGAGCATTATTTGAAAGATAAAGAAAATCAGCAGCTTAAGAACAGCGGTTGCTTAGAGAAACACCTCTTCTTCACCGCTATTTCGCCACACTACGAGAAACGAAAAGAAGCCATCACGCTATTGAACAAGGTACTCGCTAGCGACGACTATAAGTTGCTCTATACTCAAGCCCAGCAACGATATAGCGCCCCTTAACAAAGCTAACTGTAATTTGAACAACAGGCGCATGCTGGGTCTTTCCGTAGACGCATAGTCCGCCACTCAGAATACAAAGCATCAAAGATCATCAATCGTCCTACCAGAGTATTACCAATACCTGCCACTATCTTGATCGCCTCCAATGCTTGCATCGTGCCGATAATGCCGACCAACGGCGACAGGACGCCCGATTCAGAACAACTTAAGGCCTCCTCACCCAAATCACTATAAAGACACTGATAGCAAGGGTTATCACTAGAACGCATATCAAACACGGACACCTGTCCTTCCATCCGAATAGCCGCGCCTGAAATCAGCGGCTTAGACCACTCAACACACGCGCTATTGATGGCGAAACGAACGTTAAAGTTATCCGTACAATCAACAACAACGTCTGCATCCCTCACTAGTGCTGACAAATCTTGCGCATCCGCTTTCGTTTTAAGCGTCTTAACAACAACGTGTGGGTTAATCGAGGCCAAGCGTTTTGCAGCCGATTCGACCTTCGATAGACCAATACTCGACTGCTCGTGCAGTACTTGGCGCTGCAAGTTACTTAGCTCTACATCGTCATGATCAACTAGCGTGAGCGTTCCAATACCTGCTGCGGCTAAATAAAGCGCCACCGGACTTCCTAGACCACCAACACCGATGACCAGCACAGAAGCATTCGCCAGCGCCAACTGCCCTTTAACATCAAACGCCGGCAACATAATTTGACGACTATATCGCAATAGCTCTTCGTCACTAAGGTGCTCAATCATGATTACATCCTTACCTTATATACTGCCCAAGGCTTATACGGTCATTGCCGCCTAAGTCCTGGCAGCCCTCTACCGCACTAAAACCATTTTCAATCAACAATCGCTTAACCGCCTCAGCTTGATCATACCCATGCTCTAGCACGAGCCAGCCAGAATCGTTCAGGTAAGCGGGTGCCCGCGATACGATATGCCGAATATCTGCTAAGCCTTTATCCTCGGCCACCAACGCTGAGTTAGCCTCAAAGCACAGATCACCTTCGTAAAGATGCTTGTCCTTTGGTGCTATATAAGGAGGATTAGAGACGATTAGATCAAAAGTATGGCCCGCGGCTTTCTCAAACCAGTCGCTTTGAAAAAACTCGACCTTACTTAATTGATATTTGTCAGCATTCTTTTGCGCGAGCTCAACTACCGAAGCTTTGAAGTCACATCCAAATACTTTCCAGTCAGGCTTTTCAGTTGCTAACGACAAAGCAATTGCTCCGGTTCCAGTGCCTAGATCCAGCACATGAGTGCCTATTGGCAGCGACAACGCTAAGGCTCGTTCGACCAATACTTCTGTATCTTGGCGCGGGATTAAGGTGTCGGGAGAAACAAGCAGATCAAGCGTCCAAAATGCCTGCCGACCAATCAAATGCGCGACCGGCTCGCCATCAATGCGACGCGCTAGCCATTCATGCAGCGTTTCCAGCTGTTCGACCGTTAATTCCGTCTCAGGCCATGTCCGTAAATAAGCAGGCTGGCATTCCAGCAATTCGCAAAGCAGCAACTCCATATCGTACCGGGGGTTGTCGCCCGGCAACGTTTTATAAAGTAAAAGTGTCTTAGCAATGCTACTCATAAATGCGAGGCTATGAATCACCCATCGAGGCGAGCAACTCTACTTGATGCTCATGTAGCAGCGGGTCAATCACAACACCCAGGTCACCTTCCATCACTTCCGCCAATTTATATAACGTTAAGTTGATTCGATGATCCGTCATGCGCCCTTGTGGAAAGTTATAGGTACGTATACGCTCAGAGCGATCACCGCTACCAACTAAGCTTTTACGCGTGCTCGACTGCTCTTGCGCTGCGGCATCTTGCTCTGCCGTCAACAACTTTGACTGCAATAAAGACATCGCTTTCGCTTTGTTCTTATGCTGAGAGCGCTCATCTTGACACTCAACCACAACACCCGTGGGCAAGTGAGTTATTCGAATCGCAGAGTCGGTCTTGTTAACATGCTGACCACCAGCACCCGACGCCCGAAACGTATCTATCCGCAAATCGCCCTTGTTGATCTCAACGTCATTAACAGACTCGATCTCTGGCATTACCGCAACTGTGCACGCCGACGTGTGAATACGACCTTGGGATTCGGTTTCAGGGACGCGCTGAACCCGATGAGCCCCAGACTCAAACTTCAATGTCCCATAAACGCCTTCGCCGACGACACGCGCAATAATCTCTTTGTAGCCGCCATGCTCACCAATATTTTCGCTAACGACCTCGACCTTCCAGCGCTTGCGCTCTGCATAGCGGGCATACATTCGGAATAAGTCGCCAGAAAAAATCGCCGCCTCATCGCCGCCGGTCCCTGCGCGAATTTCCAAAAAGACATTACTTTTGTCATTAGGATCTTTCGGAAGCAGCAAGGTTTGTAAGTCTCTATCGAGACCTTCTAAGTTCTGAGTTGCCTCCTTTAACTCTTCCTCCGCCATTTCTCTCATATCCGCATCGCCGTCCTTCATCAGCGATTGCGCCTCGTCTATATCTTCCTGTGCTTGTCTATATGATGCATAACACTGCACAACCGGCTCGATTTCGGCATATTCCTTAGAAAAGTCACGAAATTTGTTTTGGTCAGATATAACCGACGCATCGCCTAACAAATGACCAAGCTCTTCGTAGCGCTCACTAATGCTGTCTAAACGAAGTAATAGAGAATCTTTCATGTGGATAATTTCTTGTGGGTAGTTTCTTAAAGTAAAGGACTTAAAACAGGGCCGGCAGTTTAGCACCCTTAGGCGCTCGTAACGAGTAATCGACACTCGCGTTCAACACTAAAGTTCGTACAGGCCAACCAATCAGTCAGACAAATCAAACAAAGTACGTAGCCATGTGCCCGCAAGCTCGTCACCCTGCTCGGCAGACTTTCTCACTTGCGTGGTTGGCGTATGGATCAACTTATTGGTTAAAGAACGCGACAAACTTTTAACCACAGCCTCCGCATCAGCCCCGCCTTTCAATGCATTGAGCGCTTTCTCAAGCTCAGCTTGCTGAATGCTTTCTGCATGTGAGCGAAACGATCGAAGCAATTCGCCTGCGCCCGTCCCTCGCTGCTGATTCATAAACTGCGCACTACCTTGCTCTACCAAGGCTTCGGCCTCTTGGGCCGCCTGCTCGCGAGATTTGAGATTCTGGTCGATCACCTGCTTAAGATCGTCTACCGTATACAAATATACGTCAGACAATTCACCCACTTGCGGCTCGATATCACGAGGCACCGCAATATCCACCATAAAAATTGGACGGTGCTTACGATATTTTAAGGCGCGTTCGACAGCCCCTTTGCCCAAAATGGGGAGCGAACTGGCGGTAGACGCAATCACTATATCGGAGTCGATCAATAAGTCAGGGATATCGCCTATCAAGGCCGCCTCTCCGCCGACCAAGTCAGACAATTCCTGCGCTCGCGCCAGGGTTCGATTGGCAATCACAATTCGCTTTACACCTGCCTGCTTAAGGTGACGCGCCACTAACTCAGTCGTTTTACCCGCCCCGATCAATAAGGCGTTATTATTCGAGAAATCAGCAAACAGCTGGCCCGCTAACTCAACGGCTGCCGCCGCCACAGACACTGGGTTTTCTCCAATTGCCGTTTCCGTCCTCACTTTTTTTGCGACAGAAAAACTATGCTCAAACATTCTGCCCAGCCGGCCACCAATTGCATTCTCTTGCAACGAACTCGCGTAGGCAGACTTAAGCTGTCCCAATATTTGCGGCTCACCCAAGATAAGCGAGTCCAAGCCAGACGCTACGCGCATCACATGCGCGACCGCTTCACGATCTCGATAAGAAAAGCTACAAGGCTCTATGTTTGAGGGAGAAACACTATGGAAGTCCGCCAACCAACCCAACATTTTCGACACATCTAAGACGTCATCGCCGATACAGTATATTTCTGTCCGGTTACAGGTCGATAAAATGACCGCTTCCGCCACTTTTGGCACAGACACCAAAGACGACAACGCGTCGCCTATCTTCTGCAGGTCGAAAGCCACTTTCTCGCGGATCTCTACCGGGGCGGTTTTATGATTGATGCCAAAAGCAAGGAAGGACATTAACTATATGGGTATCTTGAAATAAAGCGTCTATTCTACAAAGAGGCTGCCCCGAAAGCCAAGCGTATTAAGCAAGAAGAGCAAGTTTACTGCGACTCAGCTTCAACACACGCAATATGCCAAACGTGTCGGTTGACAGCATACTGGCTTATGTCATCATTACGACCCATCGTTCGACGATCCTGAAAGGAAAACACTTGAACCTGTACAAATCATTTTTCGCGGTTTCGATAGCGCTTACCCTCAGCGCCTGCGCACACTTCAAAAATAACACGGACTCCTCCAATGAGGCGACAGCTGAGACAGCGGATCTAAGCTCGAAAAAAGAAGCCCCTGAATATGGTGATTTTAGTCTCGAAGACGACACACTATACGATCTTTTGGTCGCAGAAATTGCCGCCCAACGTAATCAGCTCAACGTCACGCTGCTCAACTACATCCAACAGGCAAGGCATACACGAGACCCTGACGTTATTCGACGCGCCATCAATGCTGCCCAGTTCTCCAAAGACCCTATTGCGGTCAAAGAGCTTGGTCTGTTATGGACAGAAGCCGAACCCGAAAACCCATTAGCGCATCAGCTCATGGCCTATCAATACTCAATCGAAAAGCAATACTCCGATGCGATCTATCACATTGACCGAGTGATTGAACTCGGCGGAAACATTAGTATTGAAAGTCTTGCGATTGGCTCACAAGCGCTGCCAGAAAAAGACAAACAAGAGCTGCTCGCGCTCTATGAAAAACTGCTAAAAAAGCACCCTGAAAGCCACCCTATTCGCTACAGCCTTGCCATTGTCCAGAGCAATCTCAATCAACCAAAAGAGGCATTGGCGAACCTTGACTACATACTTGCGCGCAATGAAAACTTTCAGGCGGCATATGTGCTCAAATCAACCATACTTTATGAAAACGGCACAAGCAAAGAAGCCACCATGGACTTTGTTGAAGATGCCTATGAGAGATTCCCAACCAATCATGCAATCGGCAGACTCTGGGCAGGACTACTCATTGATCAAATGCGGCTAGAAGAAGCCGAGGAAGTTTTCTTAGGACTAATGAGGCATTACCCGCAGTCCACAGCATTTAAGCTTTCCCATGCGCTGGTAATACTCGAAAACAAAAAAGTCGACGAAGCAAAAGCGTCGCTAAATGAGTTACTCGCCTTAGGTGCGCATACCAACGAAGTGCATTTTTATCTCGGCCGCATTGAAGACCAACAGGGCAATATAGAAACTGCCATCAAACATTATTTAGCGATTAATGCAGGCACTCATCGCGAACCCTCTCTCGAAAGAGCTGGCTACCTGCTAATGAAAGAAGGAAAATTCGACGAAGCAATTGCCGCGTTAAGTGACGCGCGCACCCGCGACCCAGAATTAGCAACAATCATTTGGGGCACTCAATTCAAGCTACTGCATAACTTTGGCGAAACCGAACGCGCGCTTAGCACACTCAATGAGGCTTTAGAGCTTTACCCTGATTCAGAACAACTCCTCTATGCTCGCGCGATGCTATATGACACAAACCAAGAGCTGCCGTTAATGGAGGCCGACCTCAAACGTATTTTGGCTATCAATCCTAAAAATGCGGTAGCGATGAACGCTCTCGGCTATACGCTCGCAGATAAAACCGATCGCCTCGACGAGGCATTGCAGCTGATCAGTTTTGCCATGCAAATTAAACCAAACAACCCTGCGATCAAAGACAGTATGGGTTGGGTGTTATATAAGCTGGGGCGTAACGAAGAAGCGCTTATCTTTTTAATTCAAGCGTTTCAACAATACCCAGATGGCGAAGTCGGCGCTCACCTTGGTGAAGTATTACTTAGCTTAGGGCAAACCACTGAGGCAAATGAAGTCTGGAACAAAGCGCTTGAGAACAACAGCAACCACCCCACGCTAATCGAGACTTTGCAGCGCCTTGCTCCGGAGTTGTTACCCTCAATAGAAGGCAGTTCAGAGCAAGCTATTACTGGCGAAATCGAGGCATCTGACTCAACAACACCAACTTACGGTAACGAGCCCGCTAAAAACAGTGAAGAAAACAAGAGTGACGCTGAGCAATGACAGAGGCGGCGAGTACATCGCCTAAAGCACCTTATAAAAACGTTCGAAACTACAAGACGTTCTTTAGCATTCGCGTAAAACAGCTGCTGATTTTATTCTTTGCAGGGCTCTGTCTTAATGGCTGCGCATCACTCGGCACAACAAGCAAAGATGACCAACAAAACACGTCAATCGTCTATGAATGGCAAGCGCTACAGCAGAGACTAAACGCTCTCAGCTCCTGGGAGCTGCTTGGAAAGGTCGGCATTCGCAGCCCACAAAACAACTTTACCGCAGCCATCCATCGCTGGACTCAAGTCGACGATTTTTTCAACATTGATATTGCTTCAACGTTTTTTGGTATCGGAGCCTCCAACCTTACTGGCAACGCCAGCACTGTTATGCTTAGCGAAGCAGGTGAAGCACCGACCTATTCGGATCAACCCAACACACTCATTCAAGAACAGCTAGGTCTGCCACTGCCCATTACCCACCTGAGCTATTGGATAAAAGGGCTACCGCTTCCCGGCAAACCGGTTGATATCAGCTTCAACGATCAGGGGCTCCCGATTCAAATCCAACAAATAGGCTGGACTATCAACTATAGCAAACACACTTTGCACGGTGATATCCCTCTCCCTGGCAAAATACGACTTAGCCGTAAACGCACCACTATCACTCTAGCGATTAAACAATGGACTTTGATCTAACTCTCCCCGCACCCGCCAAACTTAACCTATTCCTTCATATCAACGGTCGACGCAAGGATGGCTACCATCTTTTACAAACCGTATTTCAGCTACTTGATCGCGGTGATCAATTAAGTTTCCGGGCAACAAAAACACCAGACATTCAGTTAACGCCACCAATGCCTGATGTGCCACATGAAGAAAACCTCATCGTCCGAGCAGCCAGACTGCTACAAGCTCATTCGAACACAAGCCAAGGTGCTCAGATACAGTTAGAAAAAGTGCTGCCGATGGGCGGAGGTCTGGGTGGCGGCAGCTCAAATGCCGCCACAACACTGCTTGCACTTAACCAGCTTTGGTCGCTTGATTTGAGCCTCGATACCCTAGCCGAAATTGGGCTTCAACTCGGTGCAGATGTCCCCGTGTTTGTCAGGGGGCAAAGCGCCTTTGCTGAGGGCGTCGGAGAGCAGTTATCACCCGTAAAACTACCCGAAAATTGGTATGTAATTTTGTGCCCAAATTGCCACGTCAGCACCCCCGAAATATTTTCAAACGAAAGGTTGACAAGAGACACCCCAAAGATCAAAATAGCGCCCGCTTCTGAGGGACAAGGCTTGGAGGAGGCATGTAGCAAGGGCCGCAATGATTGCGAACCTGTAGCGACAGACCTTTACCCAGCAATCAAGGATGCAATTTTCTGGCTCAACCAGTTCGGTGACGGACGAATGACCGGAACCGGAGCATGTTGCTTTTGTCTATTTAATAGTCAAGCAGAAGCAGAAAAGGTTTTGAATGAAGCTCAGTCAAAATTCAAAGGCTTTATAGCCAAGGGAGTCAATACTTCTCCCGCACTTGAAGGGCTAAATGAAGCTAATTAGTTTGCAACAAACTAGCGACCTGAAAAGGTCACATCGACTTCATTTTCGCCACAGTTTATTGGGGTATCGCCAAGCGGTAAGGCAACGGGTTTTGATCCCGTCATGCGCAGGTTCGAATCCTGCTACCCCAGCCATTATTTTTAAGCTATCTTTTCCATACCTGCTATGATCAAACCGCACTACCCAGTCGTCAATATCATGGTCGCAGGATTTATATCGCACCATGAGTTTTGTCTCGCCCACTCAGCAAGAGGTCTCCCACAGTCATGTCTAAAATGATGGTATTTTCCGGCAACGCTAACCGCCAACTCGCGAATGAAGTCGTTAAGAATCTTCGACTCCCGCTAGGTAAAGCTAAAGTCGACAAATTCAGTGACGGTGAAATCTCTATTGAGATAAATGAAAACGTCCGCGGCAAAGACGTTTTTATTATTCAACCAACATGCGCACCGACCAACGACAACCTAATGGAGCTCGTCGTCATGACGGACGCCCTGCGTAGAGCGTCTGCCTCTCGAATTACAGCCGTTGTCCCCTACTTTGGCTATGCTCGTCAAGATCGCCGAGTACGCTCAATGCGCGTACCAATTACCGCAAAAGTGGTTG